>OGJD01000004.1_pt1 | contig 242228 bp, 204 predicted proteins | sample 1571971 | NCBI WGS metagenome assembly OGJD01 (sample SAMEA2582117, study PRJEB24529) | metagenome | biome: Human gut stool | place: China | collected 2011
ACTGGAACTATACGGGAATGGCGGTGAATGATTACGGCTGGTGGTATATGACCAATGGCGCGTTAGACAGGAATTACACCGGACTTGCAGTGAATGAGTATGGCTGGTGGTATATGACCAATGGCGCACTGGATTTAACGTATAACGGAACAGCAGATAATGAATATGGAACATGGAATGTTGTAAACGGACATGTAGAGGTCTAGGGTACACACAGGAAAGACAGGGAGAACGAATTGCTCCCTGTCTTTTTGCACTTTATTCTTTAGCACGTTAAAGTGATTGTAATTCTGCATTTTATTTCAAAGATTGCAAAAGAATTCTGCGATTATTATTCGATAGGTGATTTTATAATAATATGAAATTTGAATTAAAGTACATATATTTATACGAAATACTGGCAAAATGCTAGGAAATGATTTAAAATATATTGGTGTTATGATTAAGAGTGTTGAAAGAGTGATTTGGATAAACAAAATCTTAATCATATAGTATATAAATAAAATGAGGAGGGGAATCTAAACGAAAAAAACATCGAAACAAACACAAAAAATTCTGGGTATAATTGTACTAATAATAATTCTTATCTGGGCAGTACCGTTTATTCATAATGAATTGCTGACGGTATTGCATGGAAAGGAATTTTATAATCGTTATATAGATACAGGTTTTTTTGATGAGAATAGTGAACAGGAATCATGTAAGGTATTGTCTTATTCAAAAAAACTGTCAAAGGTATATTATGTAACACCGGAAAAAGAGCAGGGGCTTATATTATATTTTACCAAAAATGAAAACAACATATGGGAAATGAGCAGCTGGGATTGTATCTGGTCAAAATCGGGAACAGCAGATGGATTCCAGTGGCCATACTTTTGGCAGAATGGTTTTTAGTAACGACACATATTATACAGGGAAAGCAGGGTGAACACGCCTTGCTTTTTCTGTTTAGCACGTTAAAGTAATTGTCATTTGGCATTTTATTTGCTATAATAGATACCAATTACCGTTTTTTCGGTAGATGGGAGGAAGAAATGCAGAGCGAAAATCATAAAAAAACAATATATGCGGCAATTTTAGGCGCGGGTACAGTCGGTACCGGCGTCTATAAGTTGTGTCAGGAAATGAAAAGTGAATTTGTACAAAAGACAGGTGCGGATTTAGTCGTAAAAAAAGTGCTTGTAAGAAATGCGTCAAAGAAAAGAGAGGGCATTGAGGATGCAGTTTTAACTGATAACTGGAAAGAAATTATAGAAGACCCGGAAATTGACATTGTGATTGAAGTCATGGGTGGTATTGAACCGGCAAAGACCTATATTATTGAAGCACTGGAAGCCGGAAAGCAGATTGTAACGGCAAATAAGGATCTGTTGGCAGAACACGGACAGGAAGTGATGGCTGCAGCAGAAAAAGCCGGTGCGGACCTTGAATTTGAAGCGGCAGTTGCCGGTGCGATTCCGATTATCCGTCCGTTAAAGCAGAGTATGGCGGGCAACCGTATCAGCGAAGTCATGGGTATTGTAAACGGAACGACCAACTACATTTTAACAAAAATGTCCGAAAAAGGCATGGATTATGCAGAAGCATTGGCACAGGCAACAGAGCTTGGTTATGCGGAAGCAGACCCGACAGCCGATGTGGAAGGATATGATGCGGGACGAAAGATGGCGATTATGGCATCGATTGCGTTTAATTCGCGTGTGACATTTCCACAGGTATATACAGAAGGTATTACAAAGATTTCAGCTGATGATATCCGTTATGCCAAAGAATTCGGCTATGTGATTAAGCTGCTCGGACTGGCAAGAAACACACCGGAGGGCATTGAAGTCAAGGTACATCCGATGCTGATTGATGAAAATCATCCGCTTGCAGGCGTAAAAGACGCATTTAACGCGGTGTTTGTACATGCCGATGCGATGGATGATGCAATGTTTATGGGCAGGGGCGCAGGACAGATGCCGACAGCCAGTGCAGTGATGGGTGATGTTGTGGATGTGATGAGAAATCTTGTCTATAATTGCTGCGGCAGAGTGGGCTGCAGCTGTTACAAGCAGCTTCCGGTCAAGCAGATTGGTGAAACAAAGAGCAAATTCTTCCTGCGGATTCATGCACAGGACAAGCCGGGCGTTCTTGCCAATATCGCAAGTGTCCTCGGCAACAACGGTGTCAGCATTGCGCAGGTTGTACAAAAGAGCCGCAAGGGCGGTATCGCGGAACTGGTGATTATTACCGATGAAGTACAGGAAAATAACTTCAATGATGCAATGACCATTTTTAGCGGAATGTCTGTTGTAAAAGAAATTTCAGGTGTAATCAGAGTTTATTAAGGTGGAAAAATGGCAGTAAAATATTATGCAGTAAGAAAGGGAATTAAACCCGGCATTTATAAGGACTGGAATACGTGCAAAGCAATGGTGACGGGATTTTCCGGTGCACAATATAAAAGTTTTACAACCCTGCAGGAGGCAGAGGCGTATATTAAAGAAGATGCAGAAACAGCGCAGGCTGGAAAAGAACCGGAAGTTTATGCGTTTGTCGATGGTTCATTTAACCAGAAGACACATGTATACGGTTATGGCGGATTTCTTGTCCATGACGGCGTTAAAGAAGTACTGCAGGGGTCCGGCAAAGATGCGGACATGGCTTCCATGAGGAATGTGGCAGGCGAGGTGCTTGGCAGTATGGCGGCGATTGAAAAAGCCGTTGAACTCGGACTGGAAGAATTGTCCATTTATTACGATTATATGGGAATCGAAATGTGGGCAAAGGGACTGTGGAAGCGCAATAAAAAGGGAACAATTGCCTACTACGATTATGTGCAGTCTGTAAAAAATCAGATTACGCTGCATTTTATCAAAGTAAAAGGACATTCCGGGGTTGCCGGAAACGAAGAGGCAGACCGGCTTGCAAAACAGGCAGTCGGGATTGTTTAGAGTAAAAGCCGCATGAAAATGTGGTGGAGGTAAAATGGGTAGATTAACAATTGCAACGAAATTTAATACGGCACGGCTGTTACAGTTTGTTTTTCCGGCAGTTGCCATGATGATTGTCACTTCGATTTATGTCATGACGGACGGTATTTTTATCAGCCAGTTTGCAGGAAGTGAACAGCTTTCGGCGACCAATATCGTGTATCCGGTGGTGTATCTGTTAAACGGAATCGGTGTCATGCTTTCCATGGGCGGCAATGCCATTGTGGCAAGGCTGCTCGGTGAAGGAAAGGGCAGTCTTGCCAGACAGCGGTTCACACAGCTTGCATTTTTTACAGTGGTTTCGGGTGTGGTGCTGGGAATTCTTTTTGCACTGACAATGCGTCCGATTTCACTGGCACTTGGTGCAAAAGGAGAACCGCTGGTTACGTACTGTGTGCAGTATGGCACAATCATGGCACTTGGCGCACCGTTTTCCATGTTACAGATGTTATTCATGCCGTTCTGGACGACGAATGATAAGCCGAAGTACGGACTGATTCTGTCACTGACTTGCGGATTCAGCAATATCTGTCTCGATTACCTGTTTGTAAAATGTGCGGGCTTCGGACTGATGGGTGCGGCATTTGCAACTGTTATCAGTTATGGTATTGGTGCGGCTGTACCTGTGATTGTATACAGCCGGAAGAATCTTAAACTGTATTTTGAGAAGTTCCGGTGGGATACGTCCTTTTTATTAAAGGCGATGAGCAATGGGGTATCGGAAATGGTGACGAATATCGCAAGTGCGGTGACGACATTTATTTTCAATATTATACTGATGCGCCTTGCTGGGGCCAATGGTGTTGCGGCGATTACGGTGCTTCTATATGCACACTTTCTGTTTTCGTCCGCGTATATGGGCTTTACAAATGGTGTTGCACCGATTTTTAGCTATAATTACGGTGCAGGCAATTATGCGGATTTAAAAAAGCTGTTTGCAATGTGTGTCCGGATTCTTCTAGCAGCAGGCGTTGTAATATTTGCAATATCCCAATTAGCAGCTGGATGGACAATGCGCATTTTTGTCGGAAATAATACAGCGTTATATGAAATGTCGCTGTCCGGTTTCAGGCTGTTTGCGGTTTGTTTTTTAGTAAACGGCATTAACATTTTTGCATCGGGATACCTTACGGCACTCGGCAATGGACGGGATTCTGCGGTGGTGTCGATTCTTCGTACACTGATTGTTGAGGTGATAGCGATTGTCGGACTGGCATATCTGTTTGGAATAAACGGCGTGTGGATGGCAATTCCGGTGGCAGAGTTTGTGTGTCTGTTTGTTTCGGTGTATATGTTTCATAAGAACAAAATACGTATTTGATGATACTGCGAAAGAAAGTTTTAATCAGGAAAGGATAAGGAAAAATTCATGTTAGATACCATTAATACCGCATTGACAACGATTGATGATTTTATCTGGGGACTGCCGCTTATTATAGCGATTCTTGCAGTCGGACTTTTTATGACATTCCGTTTAAAAGGACTTCAGGTAACGAAATTTCCGTTGGCGGTCAAAGAACTGTTTTCAAATGAGAGAAGCGGCGAAGACGGAGAAGTATCCAGCTTTGCGGCATTGTGTACGGCACTTTCGGCAACCATCGGTACGGGAAATATCGTCGGTGTTGCAACGGCTATGGTAGCAGGCGGTCCGGGCGCGCTGTTCTGGATGTGGATTGCGGCGATTGTCGGAACAGTTACCAAATATTCAGAATGTCTTCTTGCGGTGAAATACCGCGTTGTCAATGAAGACGGTCATATCTTAGGCGGACCGTTCTATTATATTGAAAACGGCATGGGACACAAGTGGAAGTGGCTGGCAAAGATTTTTGCATTTTTCGGTGTAGGTGTCGGTCTTTTGGGTATTGGAACCTTTACACAGATTAATGGCATTACCAGTGCAGTCAACGGATTTTTTGATGCCAATAACGAATGGACCGTTGATTTATTTGGAAGAACGTATTCATGGACTGTTGTTATTACGGGTATTTTACTGACTGTCTGCGTGGCACTTGTTATTATCGGCGGAATCCAGCGTATTTCTTCCGTAGCACAGGTAATTGTGCCGTTTATGGCAGGCTGTTATGTGGTTGCGGTTGTTTTGATTCTTATTTTTAATTTTACGGCAATTCCGGGCGCACTGGTTGAAATTGTGCAGAGTGCCTTCGGTCTGCGTGCGGTAACGGGCGGAACAATCGGCGGTATGCTTATGGCAATGCAGATGGGTGTTGCCCGCGGTATCTTTTCAAATGAAGCCGGACTTGGTAGTGCGCCGATTGCGGCGGCAGCAGCCAATAGTGATTCACCGGCACAGCAGGGCTTAATTTCCATGACGGGAACGGTTATTGATACCATTATTATCTGTACGATGACAGGTCTTGCCATTACAATTACAGGTACATGGAACATCGGCTTACAGGGTGTTGCGGTTACAACGGCGGCATTTCAGCAGGGACTTCCGGTTCCAGCTAAGGTATCGGCATTTGTCCTCATGATGTGTCTGGTATTCTTTGCATTTACAACGATTCTCGGTTGGGATTATTACAGTGAAAAATGTCTGGAATATCTTGTCGGCGGCAGACAAAAGGTTGTAAAAGGCTACAGATGGCTGTATATTGTATGTGTATTTATCGGACCGTTTATGACGGTATCTGCGGTCTGGAAAATTGCAGATATTTTCAACGGCTTAATGGCAATTCCGAATCTGATTGCCATTGTGGCATTAAGCGGTGTGGTAGTTGCGGAAACCAGAAAATATATGGCACAGGTTGCGCAGGGTGAACGTGCCGGAACCAAAAAGAAGGCAAAGGGCATGGAGAACGCACAGGAAAGCGAGGTAGTGTCAAATGAGTAACAATGCGGTATTAGACAATATTTTAACAAGAAGAAGCTGCCGGGCATATACAGACAGACCGGTCAGCAAAGAAGACTTAGATACTATTTTAAAGGCGGCAATTTATGCACCGAGCGGCATGAGCCGTCAGTCATGGCAGTTTACGGTAATCCGTAAAAAGGAAAATATAAAGGAGCTGGCAAAGGTCGTAAGAGAAACGTTAAACCGTCCGGACAGCTATAATTTTTACGACCCGAATGTCATTATTCTGGCATCCAATGAAAAAGATAACACAAACGGACTTGCAGACTGTGCCTGTGCAATGGAGAATATGTTCCTGATGGCACAGGAGCTTGGCATTGGTTCCTGCTGGATTAACCAGTTAAAGGAAATCTGTGACGAGCCGCAGGTACGTGCCGAATTAAAGAAGTTCGGTGTGCCGGACAACCATATCGTGTGGGGCATTGTAGACTTAGGTTACGCGGCACAGGAGCCTGTCTGCAAGGAAAAGAATGAAAATGTTATTGTATTTGCAGATTAAAGCTGCGGAAAGGTGCGTATGGAATTAAAAATTTTGCACTGGTTTGAAGAACTGCATAATCCGGTGCTGGATTTTCTGATGTATCAGATTACCTGTCTTGGAAACGGCGGATTGATCTGGCTGGTGATTGCGGCGGCAATGCTGTTTGTGCTGCCGAAGCGCTACCGGAAAACCGGTGCGACCGTGGTTGCGGCACTGCTCATTTCGCTGGTCATCTGTAACGGCATCATGAAAAATCTGTACCAGCGGGTGCGTCCGTTTCATGCAGACCCGACCTTTGAAAATCTCTACCGGGTCTTTGACAGGATTTACGACTGGTCATTTCCGTCAGGACACACCTCTGCCTCCTTTGCGGCGGCGGTGGCAATCCGCCTGTGGAATAAAAAAGAAGGCATCGGTGCACTGGTGCTTGCGGCACTCATTTCATTTTCAAGACTGTATCTGACGGTTCATTATCCGACCGATGTACTGGCAAGTGTCGTATTCGGTTCGGCATACGGCGGGGCAGCTTATCTGCTTATGAAAAAGGTGCTTGAAAAGCCGGGCAGACTGCGGAAAGTGCTGGTGGAAGGCGCATCGTATAAAACATTGTGGAAAAAATAAAGAAATAGCACTTGACGGTAAAGACCTCAAGTGCTATTTTTAGTTCATATGTTAGTTACTTAACTAATTAACCATGTAACTGCGCAAGATAAAATAACATTCATGCGATTGATGTAAGCAGGAGCAAATTTTTATATCCGCCGGTGTGCGGTTAAGAAGCATAAGGAATGAGGAGCAGAATGAATGAGATTTTAACACAGGAAAAGTCAATATATATCCAGATTAGTGAAATGATTGAAAACGACATTTTACGGGATATACTCTGCGAAGAAGAACGGGTGCCAAGTACGAATGAACTGGCGAAGCTGTATGCCATTAATCCGGCAACTGCCGCAAAAGGAATCAACATTCTGGTTGAAGCAGGGATTGTATACAAGAAAAGAGGGATTGGTATGTTTGTGGCGAAGGGAGCAAAGGAAGTGATTCAAAAAAAACGAAAAGATGCATTTTATCAGGACTATATTGCGTCCATGCTTGCTGAGGCGCAGAGCCTTGGCATCACGAAACAGGAACTGGTGCAGATGATTATGGAGGGAAAGTAAATGGAGAATCTGATTTGTAAAAATGCAGGAAAAAGCTATAAAGAAAAGACAGTTTTAAAAAATGTGAATCTGGAGCTTGAACCGGGTAAGATATACGGACTGATAGGAAGAAACGGTGCGGGAAAGACGACACTGTTATTCCTGATGTCCGCCCAGAATCCCGTATCGGGTGCAGGCAGCAGGTGACACAATTCTAAAATTTATCGAAAAAGTTTCATAAAAGAAGATATTGACATTGGACGGTTGTGTGATATTATGTAAATGGCTTTTGTAAAAACATTTTGCAAAACGTTGAAATGAAATCAACAGGAAGAAAGGAAGATTTACATGAACACAGAAACGACATGCGTTGAAAAACAGCCTTTGACAGATGCTTACCTTGAAAAAATGAATGCGTACTGGAGAGCGGCAAACTATTTATCAGCAGCCCAGCTGTATCTGCTGGATAATCCACTGCTTCGCGAACCGTTAAAGCCGGAGCATATCAAGAAAAAGATTGTCGGACACTGGGGAACCGTTCCGGGACAGAATTTTGTATACTGCCACATGAACCGTGCGATTAAAAAGTACGACCTGGATATGGTATTGATTTCAGGTCCGGGACACGGCGGCAACTTCTTTGTATCCAACTCTTACTTAGAGGGTACATACAGTGAGGTCTATCCGAATGTCAGCGAAGATATGGATGGATTAAAAAAGCTGTGTAAGCAGTTCTCATTTCCGGGCGGTATTTCAAGCCATGTAGCACCGGAAACACCGGGTTCTATTAATGAAGGCGGTGAGCTGGGTTACTCCATTGCACACGCTTTTGGTTCTGTATTTGATAATCCGGATCTGATTACAACCTGTATTGTCGGTGACGGTGAAGCAGAAACAGGCCCGCTTGCAACAGCATGGCATTCCAATAAGTTTTTAAATCCAGTAACAGATGGTGCAGTGCTTCCGATTCTTCACTTAAATGGATATAAAATCAGCAACCCGACAATTTTCTCACGGATTTCACATGATGAGATTGAAAGCTTTTTCCACGGCTGCGGCTGGAAGCCTTATTTTGTAGAAGGCGATGACCCGATGACTATGCACCGCAAAATGGCAGAAACCGTGGATACGGTTATTGAAGAAATCCATCAGATTCAGAAGGAGGCAAGGGAAAACGGCAAGACTGAAAGACCGTTCTGGCCGATGATTGTACTTCGTACACCAAAGGGCTGGACAGGACCGAAGGTTGTAGACGGAAAGGAAATCGAAGGAACATTCCGCGCGCATCAGGTTCCGATTATGATGGATAGACCGGAACATTTACAGATGTTAGACGAATGGTTAAGAAGCTACAAGCCGGAAGAACTGTTTGATAAAGAAGGAAGATTGATTCCGGAATTAAAGGCACTTGCACCGGAAGGGGATTCAAGAATCAGTGCCAATCCGCATGCAAACGGCGGTAAACTGTTACGGGATTTACGCCTGCCTGATTTCAGGGAGTATGCAGTAGATGTTCCGTCACCGGGTGCTAAAGAAGGTCAGGATATGATTGAGCTGGGCGGATTTATCAGAGATATTTTTAAGCTCAATGAAAAGACCAGAAACTTCCGTATCTTTGGACCGGACGAAACGATGTCTAACAGACTGGGTAAAATTTTTGAAGCAACCAACAGGGATTGGAACAATGCATTAAAGGACAATGATGAATTCCTTGCAAAAGACGGACGTGTTATGGACTCTATGCTGTCAGAGCATATGTGCGAGGGCTGGCTGGAAGGTTATCTTTTAACAGGACGTCACGGTTTCTTTGCAAGCTACGAAGCATTTATCCGAATCGTGGATTCCATGGCGGCACAGCATGCAAAATGGTTAAAGGTATGTTCACAGCTTCCGTGGCGCCAGTCTATTGCCTCATTAAACCTCATTTTGTCTTCTAATGTATGGCAGCAGGACCACAACGGATTTACACATCAGGACCCGGGCTTCTTAGACCACATTGCCAATAAGAAAGCAGACGTTGTCAGAATGTATCTGCCACCAGATACAAACTGCCTGTTATCTTGCTTTGACCACTGTATCAGAAGCCGTGATTATGTCAATGTACTGGTAACTTCAAAGCACCCAAGACCACAGTGGCTGACCATGGAACAGGCTGTAAAGCACTGTACACAGGGTGTCGGTATCTGGGAGTGGGCAAGCAATGACCAGGGACAGGAACCGGACGTAGTTTTAGTCGGCTGCGGTGAAACACCGACCATGGAAGCCCTTGCGGCAGTCACCATTCTGCGCGACAATCTGCCGGAATTAAAGATTCGTTTCATCAATGTTGTCGATTTGTTTAAATTGCAGTCCAATACACAGCATCCGCATGGATTGTCCGATACGGATTATGATGCACTGTTTACAAAGGACAAGCCGATAATCTTTGCATTCCACGGCTATCCGACACTGATTCATGAACTGACATACTACAGACACAACAGAAATCTGCACGTATTCGGCTATCAGGAAGAAGGAACGATTACAACACCGTTTGATATGCGTGTCCAGAATGAAATCGACCGTTTCCATCTGGTAGAAGCCGCTGTCAATGCACTGCCGCAGCTTGGAAACAAGGGCGCGTACCTGCTTCAGAAAATGCGTGACACACTTGTAGCACATAAGCAGTACATCAGCGAATACGGCATGGATTTACCGGAAGTACGCGACTGGAAGTGGCATACACCGGAAAACAACGATTAAAATGAATAAAAATTCATACTTTATTCATAAAAAAACAATAGAAAATGATTGAAAAACATTGACATAGGTGTTAAAATAATAAAAGCTTTTAAAAAACACTTTTCTAAAAGCTCTAAAGTTTAACAACCTATGTCAATGTTGTATTTGACAGAAATATTTATCTGAAATGGAGAAACGATGGAAATTATCAGTGTGAAAGAAAAGGAATTTAAGGAGTACGGAAAGGTTATTGAGGGGCTGGACGTAGCGCAGCTTTTACAGAAAATGCAAAAGACACCGCTGCCGGACGATGTCATTTACGAACCGTCTGATGCATCCCTTGAAGCGCTTGAGGTGTGTGAAGTTTTAAGGAGAAGCGTATACGGCGGACTGCCGGTACAGATTGGATACTGTAACGGACACAACGAAAAGTTGAACGGTTTAGAGTATCACAGAAGCTCAGAAATCAATATCGCTGTGACCGATATGATTTTACTGCTTGGAAAACAGCAGGATATAGAGTCAGATGACACGTATGACACCGCAAAGGTTAAAGCCTTTTTTGTACCGGCGGGAACGGTGATAGAAGTTTATGCGACAACCCTGCACTATGCACCGTGCGGTGTAGATAAGAAGGGTTTCCGCTGTGTGGTAGTGCTTCCGAAAGGAACAAATTATCCGATAGAACAGCCGCATTTATTAAAAGAAGATAAGCTTTTAGCTGCGTCCAACAAATGGCTGCTGGCGCATGAAGAAGCAAAGATAGCAGGCGCATTTAACGGGCTGAAAGGTGAGAACATTTCCATCGGAAATCTGTAACAGCACAGACGGCAAAACAGCCGGTTTAAAAAGTAAATGCAAAAAACAAATGTTAAAAATAAAAAACATCAGGAAAATCAGAAAATATAAGGGTGCCGCAGTGTCGGCAGAATGGAGGACAAAATGAATAATATGCCAGAAATGAAGGTCGGAATCGTCGCAGTCAGCAGAGATTGTTTCCCAGAATCTCTTTCCGTAACCAGAAGGGAAAATTTAGTAAATGCATATACACAAAAGTATGGAAAAGACGACATTTATGAATGTCCAATCTGTATTGTTGAGAGTGAAATCCATATGCAGCAGGCATTAGAAGATATTAAAAAGGCAGGCTGTAATGCACTCTGTGTATACCTTGGCAACTTCGGACCGGAAATTTCAGAAACCATGCTTGCAAAGTATTTTGAAGGACCGAAAATGTTTGTTGCGGCAGCCGAGGAAACCTCCGCAGACGGCGGGCTTGTACAGGGTAGAGGTGATGCATACTGCGGTATGTTAAATGCAAGCTACAACTTAAAACTGCGTAATGTCGGCGCTTACATACCGGAATATCCGGTCGGAACCGCAGAAGAATGTGCAGACATGATTCATGAATTTTTACCGGTGGCACGTGCAGTATATGGACTCAATCACTTAAAGATTATTACCTTCGGTCCGCGTCCGACCAATTTCCTTGCCTGCAACGCACCGATTAAGCAGCTCTACAACTTAGGTGTTGAAATCGAAGAAAATTCAGAACTGGATTTATTTGAAAGCTTCCACAAGCACGCAGGTGATGAGAGAATCCCGGCAGTTGTAAAGAGCATGGAAGAAGAACTTGGCACAGGCAACAAAAAGCCGGAAATATTAAACAAGCTTGCACAGTATGAACTGACACTGCTTGACTGGGTAGAAGCCCATAAAGGCTCCAGGGAATTTGTGGCAATTGCAGGAAAATGCTGGCCGGCATTCCAGACACAGTTTGGTTTTGTACCGTGTTATGTCAATTCAAGACTGACTGCCATGGGAATCCCGGTTTCGTGTGAAGTCGATATTTACGGCGCATTAAGCGAATTTATCGGCTACACGGTAAGCAAAGACGTTGTAACACTGTTAGATATTAACAATTCCGTACCGGCAGACATTTATAACGAAGATATCAAAGGAAAGTTTGACTATACACAAAAGGATACGTTTATGGGTTTCCACTGCGGCAATACGGCGGCATGCAAGCTGTCCTTCCATGAAATGCGCAATCAGATGATTATGGCACGCTCCCTGCCGGAAGAAGTAACAAACGGTACATTAGAAGGGGATATTGTTCCGGGCGACATTACATTCTACAGATTACAGGGAACGGCAGAAGGCGGTATCCGTGCTTACATCGCACAGGGCGAAGTCCTTCCGGTAGCAACAAGGTCTTTTGGTGCAATCGGTATTTTTGCAATTCCTGAAATGGGCAGATTCTACAGACACGTATTAATCGAAAAGAACTTCCCGCATCACGGTGCGGTTGCATTCGGACATTTCGGAAAAGCCATTTTTGAAGTATTTAAGTATATTGGTATCGAGGATATCGGATTTAACCAGCCAAAGGGCATGCTTTATAAGACGGAAAATCCGTTTGGCTAAGATACAATAGATAAAAATATACGGCCGGTTTATGCCGCAGGCGCATGAACCGGCGCAGATAAAAATGCCTGTGGAATGGAGAAAAATATGTATTATATTGGTGTGGACTTAGGGACTTCTTCTGTAAAGCTTCTGCTTATGGATAAACAGGGGACGGTTGTAAAAACGGTTTCAAAAGAATATCCGATTTCGTTTCCAAAGCCCGGCTGGTCAGAACAGAATCCGTATGACTGGTATGAACAGTCGGTTGCGGGAATCCGTGAACTGACAGTGGGCATAAAGAAAGAAGAAGTGGCAGGTATCAGTTTTGGCGGACAGATGCACGGACTGGTAATTTTAGATGAAAATGATAAGGTGATTCGCCCGGCAATCCTTTGGAATGACGGCAGAACGACAAAAGAATGTGAATATTTAAACAATACAATCGGCAAAGGAAAGCTGACAGAGTACACGGCAAACATCGCATTTGCGGGATTTACGGCACCGAAGATTTTGTGGGTACGGGAAAATGAACCGGAAAATTTCCAAAAAATCCGTAAAATCATGCTGCCAAAGGATTATCTGGCATACCGTTTTTCCGGTGTACACGCAACCGATGTATCGGATGCATCCGGGATGCTTTTATTTGATGTCAAAAACCGCCGCTGGTCTGAGGAAATGTTAGAAATATGCGGTATTTCAAAAGACTGTATGGCAAGAGTTTTTGAAAGCTATGAATGTATCGGACATCTGACAGAGGAAGCAGCAGAAAAACTGGGGCTTACAACAGATACGGCAGTCATTGCGGGAGCCGGGGACAATGCGGCGGCAGCAGTCGGCACGGGAACGGTCGGTGACGGAAGCTGTAACATTTCACTGGGTACAAGCGGTACAATTTTTATTTCAAGCATGACATTTGGTGTTGATGCAAATAATGCCCTTCATGCATTTGCCCATGCAGACGGTCATTATCATTTAATGGGATGTATGTTGAGTGCTGCCTCTTGTAATAAATGGTGGCTTGATGATATAATAGGTACAGGTGACTATGCAAAGGAGCAGGAAGGCATTACCGATGAGATGCTTGGCAGCAATCATGTTTTTTATCTGCCATATCTGATGGGTGAACGTTCTCCGCACAACAATCCGTTGGCACGGGCAACGTTTACAGGCATGACGATGGACACGACAAGAACCGATATGACACAGGCTGTTTTAGAGGGTGTTGCATTTGCAATCCGGGATTCCTTTGAAGTGGCAAAAAGCTTAGGTATGAAGATTACCGAAACCAAAATCTGCGGCGGCGGTGCAAAAAGTCCGCTGTGGCGCAAGATGATTGCCAATATTTTAAATATAAGGGTATGTGTACTGGATAAAGAAGAAGGACCGTCCCTTGGTGCGGCAATGCTTGCGGCAGTCGGCACGGGTGCTTATGAAACGGTAGAAGCGGCGGCAGGACAGATTGTCCACGTTGTGGATACGATTGAACCCGATGCGAAAATTGCGGCACGCTACGAAGAAAAGTATCGTCAGTTTCAGCAGATATACCCGGCATTAAAACCGGTGTTTGATAGTATAGCGAAGTGTGAATCATCCTTAAATTTAAGATGATTCACACAGGAAAATTTGCTTCTGGGCGAAAGCAAATTTTCCTGCTATCGTGACAAAGTCGCTCGGAATGGAGAAGAGTATGAAGTTTTTTATTGATACAGCGAATGTAGAGGATATTAAAAAGGCGAATGATTTAGGGGTGATTTGCGGGGTGACGACGAATCCGTCACTGATTGCAAAAGAAGGACGGGATTTTAAAGAAGTCATTCAGGAGATTGCATCTATCGTAGACGGACCAATCAGCGGGGAAGTCAAAGCCACGACAACCGATGCCGAAGGTATGATTGCAGAGGGCAGGGAGATTGCCGCAATCCATCCGAATATGGTTGTTAAAATTCCGATGACGGCAGAGGGCTTAAAGGCAACCAAAGTATTATCAGGCGAAGGCATCAAGGTCAATGTCACTTTAATCTTTTCAGCCAATCAGGCACTGCTTGCAGCAAGAGCGGGTGCGGCTTACGTATCGCCGTTTCTTGGCAGATTAGACGATATTTCACAGCCGGGGATTGACTTAATTCAGACGATTGTAGACATTTTCAGCAATTATGACATTCAGACAGAAATCATCTGTGCAAGTGTCAGAAATCCAATCCATATTACAGACTGTGCACTCGCAGGTGCGGACATTGCGACCGTACCGTACAAGGTTATTGAACAGATGATTCACCATCCGCTGACCGATGCGGGCATTGTAAAATTCCAGAATGATTATAAAGCAGTTTTTGGTGAATAAATTCAGTTCGCGATTCCTTAGGCATTAAAATGCCTGCGGAATGGAGATTAGAAGATACAGATAAACGCCGTCTGCGGCATGGAGGAAGTATGATTACAACGGAAAAAATCACAACAACGGACGTAAAACGTTTCAATAAAAACCGAATATTCCGGCTGATTCATTATGCGGATAAGATTTCAAGACAGGAGATAGCGGATATTTTACAGTTATCCCTGCCTACGGTTAATCAGAATTTAAAGCTTTTATTAGAGAAAAATCTGATTGACTTTGTGGGGAATTTTGAATCAACAGGCGGTAGAAAGGCACAGGCAATTACGGTAAACGGGATGTCAAAGTGTGCGGTCAGTGTCAATCTTTCAGATGCCGGCATTAAAGTGTCCCTTGTCGATTTAAAAGGGGAGATTGTCTTTTCGGAAAAAAAGAGCATTTCTTTTACGGAAGATGCCGTTTACAGTGAGAGTATTGCGCAGCTTGTAAAAGATGTGATTTCCCGCAACAATGTCGCAGACGAAGATGTTTTGGGTGTGGGAATCACAATTCCCGGTATTTTTGATAATGACAATAAGACACTGGTGTTCTCCCCGACCATGGGAATCCGCAATTATCCGATAGCGGAGCTTACCAAAGCAATTCCTTATACCTACCGTGCAACCAATATTACAAGGGCAAATGCGTATGCGGAATTCTGGTTTGACAGAAAATTTGAGAATCTGACGATGAATAATGTGGAGGATTTTAACCGTTCTGCGGCATCGGGTCAGTCTGATGCAAAGCTGTACGTCATGTTAAATACAGGTGTCGGCGGGGCATATATCGATAAAGAAAAATTACAGACCGGTGTGCATAACCGTTATGGCGAGTTTGGACATATGACGATTCATCCACATGGCAGAAAGTGTTTTTGTGGAAAAGAAGGCTGTTTTGAAGCGTATGTGTCAGCAAGACGGCTTTCAACGGAGCAGGATTGTACGCTGGATGAATTTTTCAGCCAGTTACAGCAGGAAAATCCGCGTTTTATCAAGGTGTTCGAGGAATATTTAGATGATTTGACAACAGGCATTAACAACCTGTATATTATGTGTGATGGAAATGTTGTTGTCGGCGGTCCGGTTGCAAAGTATCTGGTACCGTATCAGGATAAAATCCGCAGAATGCTGGTTGAAAAGTATTCATTTGATACGGACGGTTCGTATTTCAGTTTTGCACAGTGTACGGCAGAACAGGCAGATACCGGTGCGGCACTGATGTTTCTTGGAGATTTTATCAGTAATATCTAAGGAGTAGCGGGGCAGATATGCCACGGTGTAAAAAATGATGAATACCATGAAGAATTTCAGAAAGAATTTTAATTTAAAACACTGCGTCATAAGATTTATTATGGCGTGGTGTTTTGTCTGTCTTATAGAGGCAGTATGGATTGCGGTGACGGCAAAAAAGAAGATGAGTACTTTATCGTATGTAGGTGAAGTGCCGGTTGCTTTACATATACTGACGATTGCCGTTTTGTTTGCCGTATTGCATATCTTGTTTGAAAAAATAAAAAATATCTGGACAGAAAAAATGCTGCTGGTACTGGTAACGGTGCTGTATGCATTCACTGCAGTTATTCAGACACCGGATGTCTGGTTTTGTACCGGGATGGTGCTGTTGCTGACATTTACGTTTTCTTATGCGTTTGAGCCGGAAGCCTGTACAGATACTGATATGGGTAATACAGCCGGAACGGCGACTCAGGCGGGAACATCGCAAGTCAATACGCAGAAAAAAGGCGAACTGTCCGGCAGAAGGGGTCTGCACATCATTTGTATTGTATCCGGTGTCCTTTTTGTGTTGTTTACGGGTGGCTGTACAGCATTGCGGGTGCTTGCCTATGAAGCACCGAATTTTGACTGCGGGCTGTTCTCACAGATGTTTCACTATATGAAGACAACATTTACGATGAATACAACCAGTGAGCGTGACCACCTGTTATCGCATCTGTGTGTGCATATCTCGCCGGATTTTTATCTGCTTCTGCCGTTTTATGCACTGTATTCAAAGGCAGTGACATTACAGGTCATGCAGGCAGTGGTGATTGCACTTGGGATTGTGCCCCTGCTCGGCATTTGTAAAAATCACGGCTTAACCCGCATGGAATCCGCATTGACAGTGATTGCATACTGCCTTTATCCGGTAATGAGCGGCGGTTGTTTTTACGATATCCATGAGAATCTGTTCCTGCCGCTGTTTATATTGTTGTTTTTGTATTTTCTGGAAAAGGAAAATTTAAAGGGCAGTATCATCAGTCTGATCTTACTGCTGGGGGTAAAAGAAGATGCGGCGGTGTATGCGGTGTGTATTCTTGTTTACATGCTGTTTGTCAAGAAAAAGACAGGCTGGAAGCGCCACAGTATCATGCTTGCGGCAAGTCTGCTGTATTTTATTTTTACAACGGTGCTTTTGTCGGTCATCGGGGACGGTGTCATGACATACCGCTTTGACAATATGGTGTACGGGGACAGCGGCAGTATGTCTGGCATGATCCGCACCGTGCTTGCAGACCCGGTGTATCTGGTGACACAGGTACTTACACAGGAAAAGCTTGAATTTATCATGCAGACAATGGGCGCACTGCTGTTTTTACCGCTGGTGTCAAAAAAATGGTCCCGCTATATTTTAACAGTACCCTACATTTTGTTTAATTTAATGTCGGATTACACGTATTTTCACAGCATTTATTTTCAGTATGCATTCGGTTCGGGTACACTGCTGTTTTATCTGGCAGTAGTCAATCTTTCGGAATTAAGACGGGAGCTGCGCGTGCGTGCCGTTCCGATGCTTGCAGCGGCATGTCTGCTGTTTTTCGGGGCAACGGTATATCAGAGAAGCTCGGTTATAGAGCGCTACAATTCGGCATATAATCAGGAAGTTTATGCCAATTTTAACGAAGCACTGTCCCTGATTCCAAAAGATGCCGGCGTGACGGCAACCACCTTTTTGTGTCCGGCACTTTCCGACAGGGATATTCTTTATGAATTGTATTACACTGATAAAACCACAGAGTACATTGCGCTGGATCTGCGCACAGGCAGTACGGATTTTAATGTGGATGATTATTTAAATAACGACCGTTATGAAACCATTTATTATAAGGCATTTCAGATTGCAGTGTTTAGGGATTTGCAGTATAATGATGAAAAATGAGCATTGGAGGAAAGTATCAGCGATGAGAGCATGGGAAAAGAACATTAGGAGAGTAGAACCATATGTACCGGGCGAACAGCCAAAGGTGGATAATGTCATTAAGTTAAATACGAATGAGAATCCGTATCCGCCTGCACCAAAGGCATATGAGGCAGCAAAAGCATTTGATATGGATAAGTTAAGATTATACCCGGACCCGGAGTGTTCTGCACTGGTTCATTCAATTGCACAGTATTACGGCATGGATGATAATGAGGTGTTTACCGGTGTCGGTTCGGATGATGTGCTTGCCATGTGCTTCATGACCTTTTTTAACTCTGAAAAGCCGATATTATTCCCGGATATTTCGTATTCATTTTACAGTGTATGGGCGGATTTGTACCGGATTCCGTATGAAACACCGGCGTTAAACGACAAGTTTGAGATTGTGCCGGAGGATTATTTTAAGGAAAACGGCGGTGTGATTTTCCCGAATCCGAATGCACCGACAGCCCTGCATATGGATTTGGAAAAAGTCGAAGAAATTATCCGTCACAATCAGGATGTAGTTGTCATTGTGGATGAAGCGTATATTGATTTTGACGGCAGGTCTGCAAGAGAACTGGTTCATAAATACGACAACCTGCTGGTTGTACAGACATTTTCAAAATCCCGCTCCATGGCAGGTATGCGAATCGGCTATGCATTTGGTAATAAGGATTTAATCAAGGCATTAAACGATGTGAAGTTTTCATTTAACTCTTATACAATGAATGCACCGACACTGGCATACGGTGTGGCGGCAGTGGAAGATGATGCTTATTTTAAAGAATGTGTGGAAAAAATTAAAAATACAAGAGAAGAAGCGAAAAAGCAGCTTATGGCACTTGGTTTTACTTTCCCCGATTCTACGGCAAACTTTATTTTTGCGACACATCAGCGCGTACCGGCAAAGACGATTTTTGAAGAATTAAAGAAAAGAAATATTTACGTGCGCTATTTTAACAAGCCGCGGATTGACAATTATTTAAGAATTTCCATCGGAACCGATGCGCAGATGCAGGCACTGTATGCCGCATTAAAAGAAATCGTAAATGCATAGGGCAGAGGGAAAAAGAACGGAGTAAGAAATGGCAGTCCCATTTGAAAACAGAAATTTTCAGAAAGAACTGGAAAAAAAGTTACAGGAATTACAGCAACAGGACGTAAAACATCTTTTACTGCACAGCTGTTGTGCACCGTGCAGCAGTTATGTGATTGAATATCTTTCACGATATTTTCAGATTACGGTGTTTTATTACAATCCGAATATCTCTGCGGAGGAAGAATATCGCAAGCGTGTTCTCGAACAGCAGCGTTTTATCAAAGAATTTCCGGCAAAGTATCCGGTTGATTTTGTCGAAGGTGATTATGAGCCAAGGGTCTTTTTTGATATGGTGAAAGGATACGAACAGTGTAAGGAGGGCGGCGAGCGGTGCTTTTTGTGCTATGAGCTGCGCCTAAAAAAGACGGCGCAGCTGGCGGCAGAAAAAGGATATGACTATTTTACAACCACGCTTACTATCAGTCCGTTAAAAAACAGTGTGAAACTCAATGAAATCGGACTGCGGCTCGGAGAAGAATACGGCGTGCCGTATCTGCTGTCGGACTTTAAAAAGAAAGAGGGCTATAAGCGCTCCATTGAGCTGTCAAAAGAGTATGGTCTGTACCGTCAGAATTATTGCGGATGTGCGTATTCCCGTTGATTTTTCACCGGAAAATGTTATATACTAAAGAGTAGAAAAACCGGATATTCATCATGGAAAACCGCCGGAAAACGGCAGAAATGAGGTATGATTATGGCAAAAAAATTTGCAAAGACATTAGTGGGAATCGGTGCGGCAGCAGTTGCCGGAAAAGTTGCTTACGATAAGTACAAGACCGTAAAGGAAGCTTTTACAAAAGAGGAAAATGAAAGCGTAGATGCAGAAGTTAAAAAGTACAATGCTATTTTTGAAAAGAAAGTTGTAGAAGTAGAAGATGAAGAATTTTCAGGCTGTGAAATCAAGACCGTCGGTGCAAAGGCAGTGCTTGATTTAGGTCTGGCAGTTTTTGAAAAAGACGTTTATATTAACTTTAACAGTACGGCAAGTACACTCACAATTATTCTGCCGGAAGGTGTGAATGTGACATGTGATATTGAAAAGAGCGTCAGCAGTGTGAAAAATCTTGTGGATAACGTCGACGAGGAAGGAATCCATACGGTATATGTCATCGGTAAGGCGGTTGGCAGCAGTATCGAGATTATTCCTGTGAACTTCTATATGGATGATGACGATGATTTTGAAGATACTGATGAAGATATTTTTGTAGATGAAGACAAACAGGAAGCTGCAGCAGAGAAAGAAGCGTTACAGCCATCAGAAGATGGCGAAGCAGACGACAAGCTGGATATTGAAGAAGTTGAATAACCGATGAAGTACAGGGATAAAATTATTGCATATTTAGATACGATAGAGCCGGGGACAGTTTTAAACCTCAACGGACTGTATGAGAAGCAGTTTTATAAGATGTCGCAGGCGGCATTCTTTAAGGCAATGGAGCGGCTGGTGACAGACGGGATTTTACTGCGTGCCGCAAAGGGCATGTATGTCAAAGCCGGCTCGCCAAAGGAAGCACAGGAAGCCGTGTTAAATTACTACTTCGGAGACAATAACGACAATGGAATGTACATCGGGTATCATTTGTATCACAAGTATGGAATCACGGAAGAAAAAAGTGATGTTGTCGAACTCTATTCCAATAAAATGACAAAGCAGACGGCAAATATCGGCAATATTCATGTGAAAAGAACAACGATTGTATTAAACTATGAGAATACAAGAGTGGTGGAAGCACTGGAGATTTTAGAACATTTTGATGAAATCGAAGGCTTAAACAAACACAAATTTGCACGGTATGCCAGACAGTTTGCAACCGGTTATCAGGATGCGGCGGCAGTCTACGTCATTGAGAATATGAAGTATAAAAAGCGCACGGTTGCGTTTATGAAGAAGATTCTGGATATGTATAAAATGGAAAATTCACTGGGACAGTTTATCAGTTTTGCCACGCGTTACCGGCTTCCGGCAGTACAGCGGGTTGCAAAGTTATAGCCGGCATGATGGCAGCTTTGCCGTGGTATTCTGTAAAAAAATGAATTTAGGGCTTTACAACAGTAAAATATGTGTATATAATACGTGTTATTGCGAGAGCAATAAAAATAAAACATAAGAAGCAGAGTAGGACTGTGCGCGTTAAGTGCTGGATGAACAGGGAGTTGTCATCCGGACGAAAAGAAAGATCTTGCGGTGCACAATCCGCATCCCGCTGCTACATAAATATACATATATACATCGTGTACCTCTTTATGTAGAGCGAAGGCTACTGCAAAGGAGGTATTTTTTATGACAACATTTTTACAAAACTTCAAGGATTCTTCACAGGAATTCAAAAATGTCAGGTCACTGGTAACAGCTGCACTGCTGATTGCACTGCATACGGTTTTAGCGTACTTTGTATCATTTCAGGTGACACCGTCCCTGCGTATTTCAGTTTCGTTTCTGGCAAATGTCGTAACGGGCGCAATGTTCGGACCGGTTGTGGGCTTTATTTGCGGCGGTGTAGGTGACATTGTGCAGTTTGTCATTAAACCGACAGGACCGTATTTCTGGGGCTGGACAATCAATGCAGCACTTGCAGGGCTGATTTATGGCGCATTTTTATACAAGAAGTTCCCAAGAAAAGGGAAAGTATTTGACATTGCCTTTTTTATCCGTGTCGTACTGGTGCTGGTAATTGACACACTGCTTGTCAATGTCCTTTTAGGAACATACTGGGTTCATGTGATGTATGGAAAAGGATTTGCATTTTATCTGACGACACGCTTTATGAAAAATATCATTCAGCTGCCGGTAAATATGTTCCTGACTTACTATGTCCTGTATTTTGTAAGGGTTATTAAAGAAAAAATAGAATAGTCAAAAGCGGAAAAATGGAGATTAGTGTGAAAAATAACGCTGATGCGCTTATTTTTCACACGGCTATTTGTTTCTGAGCGAAAACAAATAGCCATGATTGCAGATGAGAAATCGCCTGCGCGAATTTCTCATCGCAACTTCACGATAAAGTCGCTCAGAAATGAGGTTATTATGGCAGATTTTATTTTACTTAATGAAGATTTCTCTGATTTTCCCATTGGTGAATTCCCTTATGATAAGAATCATTCGGCAATGGGTGAGTATCATTTTATCCATTATCCCGGATATTATGGTAAATGGCATGACCCGGTATGCAACCACACTTATAACGGTCAGGGAGCTTCCTGGATTATTTCTGAATATAATGGAAAACATTTTATGGAGCAGATGCGTATCCGCAATGACAAGCCCCACCGGACTTTTCCTATGCTTACAAGCGGCGACAGATTCTGGCGCGATTATACTATAACTGCAAGTGTCCGTATGTTTACTACCAAATGGGGTAATGCCGGCATTGGTTTTTGTTGTCAGAACTCTGCTAATCTTCTTGTCCTTGTTTTTGAAGAACATGAACTGAGAGTTGAATACCGTCACAAGGAAGAGGTTACTATTCTTGATTCTGTAGCTTTCAACTACAACTGTGACGATACTTATATCCTTAAAGCAGAAATTAAAGGCAGCCATGTTATATGCAGCGTTGATGATAAGGTTTATTTTGACTTTGACACTGAATATGCCGTACAGGGTGGCAAAGTCGCCGTTACAGCAACGATCCCTGCACAGTTTGGTTTTGTAAATGTTACTACTTCTGAAAGTACTGCTGCTTCTATTGATGCTGCAAGAAATGCTTATAAAGCTGAATGTGAAAATGCGCAGGCGCATTATCCTAAGATGAAACTTCTTAAGAAGATTGACCTCAAAGGCTGCGGCACCGGAAGGCAGCTTCGTTTTGGTCATCTGCTTGGCAACGGTGAATACCAGATGGTTATGGCACAGTGCCAGAAAAGAGTAAACCGTGATGCTTATGGAACCATCAGCTGCCTCACCGCATTTGACCTTGACGGCAATATTTTATGGCAGCACGGTGAACCAACCAATAATCACGACATTGGCACTATATCAGCTGACATGCCTATGCAGATATATGATATTGATGGTGATGGTTTTGACGAGGTTATAACAGCCAAGAATTTTGAAATTCTTATTCTTGATGGCAGAACAGGTGAAGTCAAGAAACGTGCCAAAGCACCTTTCTCTACAACAGAGGAGGATGGAACGATTATTGGTGTTCCTGACAAAATCTATGCTTTTGACAGAATTAACCCTGACGGTATGCGTATATGTAATTTCCGTGGTCTTGATAAGCCACGTGATATTCTTATTAAGGATCGTTATTGCAGGGTGTATGCACTTAACGATGACCTTGAGGTTATGTGGCATTTCCAAAGTGATAAGAATACCGGACATTTTCCTTTTGCAATTGATATTAACGGGGATGGACATGATGAACTTCTTGTAGGTTATAACATGCTTGACTGCCATGGTAACAAGATGTGGACTATGCCTGTTAATGAAGACCACATTGATGAAATTGTTCCCGGAAGATTCGAATCAGGTCCACACAAGGGCACTAAATTCTTTGCCTGTGTTGCTGGAAAGGAAGGCTTCCTGATATCTGATTTTAACGGAAAGCTTCTTAAGAAAGACGGTATAGGTCATGCCCAGCGTGTCAGTCTCGCTAATTACCTTCCTGACCGTCCAGGCTATGAAATGGTTGTTGTTAATTTCTGGGGACACCAGGGAATTATATATTTCTATGACAGCGAAGGTAACCAGTTATGGGAAATGGAAAACGAACTTAATGGTAATCTCCTAACTCCTGTCAACTGGACTGGTGATGGTCAGGACTTCATACTTCTTAATGCTGATGTAGAACGCGGTGGAATGATTGATGGCAGAGGTATTCAGGTTGTCAGGTTCCCTGATGACGGGCATCCTACCATGTGTGCAGAAGCTGTAAATCTCTACGGCGATGCCCGTGATGAAATTGTGACATGGGATTATGATTCAATGTACATATATACACAGGATGATTCACCTAAAGATGATGTATATGCACCTTTCAAATATCCTGATTATAATGCTTCTAATTACCGTGGAGAGTACTCTTACCGTGAGAAGTGGTGGTAAAAATTTAAGAATATAAATAACTGAGCGAACCAAAAAAGGGCTTCCGGGAAAATCCCGGAAGCCCTTAAATTTACTGTATAATAATCGAGTACATCAACCTATAAAATTACTCAATGATTGTAGCAACAGCACCTGAACCTACTGTACGTCCACCTTCACGGATAGCGAAACGAAGACCCTGCTCCATAGCTACGTTGTGGATAAGTTCAACTGTCATTTCTACGTTATCACCAGGCATGCACATTTCTGTACCAGCTGGGAGTTCACAAACACCAGTAACATCAGTTGTTCTGAAGTAGAACTGTGGTCTGTAGTTGTTGAAGAATGGAGTATGACGTCCACCTTCGTCCTTTGTTAATACGTAAACCTGAGCTGTAAACTTGTGATGAGGTGTGATTGAACCTGGCTTGCAGAGAACCTGTCCTCTCTGGATTTCGTCTCTCTGAACACCTCTAAGAAGTGCACCAATGTTATCACCTGGCTGTGCTTCATCAAGAAGCTTTCTGAACATTTCGATACCAGTTACAACAACCTTACGGATGTCATCATGGATACCAACGATTTCAACTTCTTCATTTACATGAAGAACACCACGTTCTACTCTACCTGTAGCAACAGTACCACGACCTGTGATAGAGAATACGTCTTCTACTGGCATAAGGAATGGCTTATCTGTATCTCTTTCTGGATCTGGAACATATTCATCGATTGTGTGCATAAGTTCAAGAATCTTATCACCCCATTCGCTGTTCGGATCTTCAAGAGCCTTAAGAGCTGAACCCTGGATGATTGGTGTGTCATCGCCTGGGAAGTCATACTCGTTAAGGAGTTCTCTGATTTCCATATCTACTAATTCAAGAAGTTCCGGATCATCAACCATATCACACTTGTTCATGAATACAACGATGTAAGGAACACCTACCTGACGAGCAAGAAGGATATGTTCTCTTGTCTGAGCCATAACACCATCTGTAGCAGCTACTACGAGGATACCAGCATCCATCTGAGCAGCACCAGTGATCATGTTCTTAACGTAATCGGCATGACCTGGGCAGTCAACGTGAGCGTAATGTCTCTTTTCTGTTTCATATTCAACGTGAGCTGTAGAGATTGTGATACCTCTTTCTCTTTCTTCTGGAGCCTTATCGATATTTTCGAATGCAACAGCTTCACCTGTACCAAGTCTCTCATGAAGAGTCTTTGTGATAGCAGCTGTAAGTGTAGTCTTACCATGATCTACGTGTCCAATTGTACCAATGTTACAATGTGGTTTAGTTCTTTCAAATTTAGCCTTTGCCATTGTTTAAAATCCTCCTTAAAATGATTCATACCCTTTATGGGGTTTCATAGCTAAAATCTATTATATTGCATTTTTAAATATTTTGCAACTATATTTTTATTAGATTATTTTGCTCTTGAAGCAATAACCTTATCCTGAACGGACTTTGGAGCCTGTTCATACTTATCAAAGAACATAGAGTAGTTACCACGACCCTGTGTCTTAGAACGAAGGTCTGTAGCATATCCGAACATCTCTGAAAGCGGAACGAATGCTTTAATCATCTTACCACCTGAGATATCTTCCATACCTTCGATACGTCCTCTACGAGAGTTGATATCACCGATAACATCACCCATGTATTCTTCCGGCATTGTAACTTCAACCTTCATGATAGGCTCAAGAAGTGCCGGAGCTGCCTTAGCCATAGCATCCTTAAATGCCATAGAACCGGCAATGTGGAATGCCATTTCTGATGAATCGACTTCATGGTAAGATCCATCATAGATATCTGCTCTAAGTCCGAGAACCGGGAATCCAGCTAAAATACCTGAGTTAGCGGCTTCACGGATACCATCTGCAACTGAAGGGATGTATTCCTTAGGAATAGCACCACCAACTACTGATGATTCACAGAAAAGTACCGGAGGCTCATTGATTAATACTGTATTCTTTGTTTCAACATCGAACTTATCAACGTTTGCTTCAAGTGGTGAGAAACGTACTTTACAGTGACCATACTGACCACGACCACCTGACTGCTTAGCATACTTACTATCAACATCAACTGCCTTTGTAAAGCATTCTCTGTAAGCAACCTGTGGAGCACCTACGTTTGCTTCTACCTTGAATTCACGAAGAAGTCTGTCTACGATGATATCAAGATGAAGTTCACCCATACCTGCGATAATTGTCTGACCGGTTTCCTGATCTGTGTGGGCACGGAATGTCGGATCTTCTTCAGCAAGCTTTGCTAAAGCTTCACCCATCTTACCCTGGTCATTCTTAGTCTTTGGTTCGATAGCAAGTTCGATAACCGGCTCTGGGAATTCCATTGACTCTAAGATAACCGGATGCTGTTCGTCACAGATTGTATCACCTGTTACAGTGAACTTCAGACCTACAGCAGCTGCGATATCTCCTGAATAAACCTTATCGATTTCTTTTCTGTTGTTAGCGTGCATCTGAAGGATACGACCAACTCTTTCCTTCTTGTTCTTGTTTGCATTTAATACATATGAACCACCGTTCAATGTACCAGAGTAAACTCTGAAGAATGCCAGCTTACCAACGAATGGGTCTGTCATAATCTTGAATGCAAGAGCTGAGAATGGTTCTTCATCAGATGACTTTCTTGTAACTTCGTTACCGTCTTCATCAACACCTGTGATATCCGGGATATCTGTTGGTGCAGGCATGTATTCAATAACTGCATCAAGAAGCTTCTGAACACCCTTGTTCTTATAAGCTGTACCGCAAAGACAAGGAATTGCTGTACCTTCGATAGTACCCTTTCTTAAAGCTGCCTTTAATTCAGGAATTGTAAGTTCTTCATCATTAAAGAACTTTTCCATAAGGTCTTCATCAAGTTCAGCACACTGTTCAATGAGCTTGTCATGATATTCCTGAGCCTGATCCTTTAAATCATCAGGAATTTCACCTACGGAAATATCATCACCCTTATCTCCGTTGAAGACATAAGCCTTCATTTCAAATAAGTCGATGATACCCTTAAATTCATCTTCCTTACCAATCGGAATCTGTACAAGTACAGGATTCTTACCAAGCTTTGTTATAAGCTGGTTGCATGATCCAAAGAAATCTGCACCCATCTTATCCATCTTGTTCATGAAAGCCATACGTGGTACATTGTATTTATCAGCCTGACGCCATACGTTCTCTGACTGCGGTTCTACACCGTTCTGAGCATCGAACACACCTACAGCACCATCAAGAACTCTAAGTGAACGTTCAACTTCTACTGTGAAGTCAACGTGACCCGGAGTATCAATGATGTTGATACGGTATTCTGGCTGTGTCTTATCTGGCTTACCTTCTTTTTCCGGTGTCCAGTGACATGTTGTAGCAGCTGAAGTAATTGTGATACCTCTTTCCTGCTCCTGGGCCATCCAGTCCATGGTAGCAGTACCTTCATGAGTATCACCAATTTTGTGGTTTACACCAGTATAATAAAGGATACGCTCTGTTAATGTAGTCTTACCTGCATCGATATGAGCCATGATACCAATATTTCTGGTTCTCTCCAATGGATATTCTCTTCCAGCCATCGGTAAATCCTCCTATATTATTAGAATCTGTAATGAGCAAAAGCCTTGTTTGCTTCTGCCATCTTGTGCATATCTTCTTTCTTCTTTACAGAAGATCCTGTATTGTTTGCAGCATCGAGGATTTCATTTGCAAGTCTTTCTTCCATTGTCTTCTCGCCTCTTGCACGAGAATAAGCTGTCATCCAACGAAGAGCTAAAGCCTGTCTTCTGTCCGGCTTAACTTCGATCGGTACCTGATAAGTAGCACCACCGATACGTCTAGCCTTAACTTCAAGAACTGGCATGATATTGTTCATAGCTTCTTCGAAAACTTCGATAGCAGGTCTTTCAGTCTTTGCTGCGACTCTGTCAAATGCTCCGTATACAATCTTCTGGGCAACTCCTCTCTTACCATCAAGCATAATGTTGTTGATAAGCTTTGTCACGACCTTATTATTGTAAATAGGATCTGCTAATACATCTCTTTTCTGAGTATGTCCTTTACGTGGCACGGTTCTTCCCTCCTTAACAATATTCATTAATTCATCGGTACTCACAAATATATATGACCTTTTTCCACCCGCGACATCCAATAAAGGCTGCCGCCATCGGGATAATCGGCTGTGTACGTGCGCGGTATATCTTAAACCTGCAACCTTCGGATTAATCTAACTCCGGCACTTGTTATAAATCATATTGTGAATAAATGCGGACCATTTCCGCGTTTTACTGCATGGTTTTTAGAAAATCTTCCAACCTGCAATTTGCCTTTGCGATACTAATTATTTAGCATCCTTAGGTCTCTTGGCACCGTATTTAGAACGTGCCTGTCTTCTCTTAGCGACACCTGCTGTATCAAGTACACCACGAACGATGTGATATCTTGTACCTGGTAAATCCTTAACACGTCCACCTCTGATCAGAACAACGCTGTGTTCCTGAAGATTGTGTCCTTCACCTGGGATATAAGATGTTACTTCAATACCGTTTGAAAGACGAACTCTGGCGATCTTTCTAAGGGCTGAGTTAGGCTTCTTAGGTGTTGCAGTCTTAACAGCTGTACAAACGCCTCTCTTCTGTGGAGCAGCTACGTCTGTTGCTTTCTTCTGAAGTGAGTTGTATCCCTTCTGAAGAGCTGGTGCTGTAGACTTCTTTACTGTTGTTTTTCTTCCCTGTCTTACTAACTGGTTAAATGTAGGCATTCCTTTTTCACCTCCCGGAATTAGAATAATTCATGGTTGCATATTCAGTTCATTTCTGAATAATGTGGCATAGCAGGGCTTTCCTGTTATCACACACTTGTTTAGTATATATTTTATATTTTTATATGTCAAGCACTTTTTAAAATTTTTAGCTCAAAGATATATCTGCTCAAACATTTTCTGTAAAAACCAAAAATTCCGGTACAGTGCATTACCACTATACCGGAACTTTTTATCCTATGCCTGAAACGGCTTTAGTTTTATTCTGTTACTGTAACTTCTTCTTCCGTCAGTTCCAGTGTTTCGTCATCAGAAATGTCAGATGCAGCTTCCTCTTTTGCTCTTTCGGCTGCTTCTTCTTCAATTTCTTTGCGGACCCTTTCATTAGAATCCAGTTCAACGTTCTGATAACGCTTCATACCTGTACCGGCAGGAATCAGTTTACCAATGATAACGTTTTCCTTCAGACCAATCAGCGGATCGACCTTACCGTTAATAGCGGCATCTGTCAGAACCTTTGTTGTTTCCTGGAAGGAAGCAGCTGACAGGAATGAATTTGTTGCAAGAGAAGCCTTTGTAATACCCAGAATAATTGAAGTACCTGTTGCAGGAGTCTTGCCTTCCTCTTCCAGCTTTTCGTTTACTTCCGTAAATTCAATTGTATCTACCTGAGAACCTGTCAGGAATTCTGAATCTCCAGGAGATTCAATAACAATCTTCTTTAACATCTGGCGTACAATCAATTCGATATGCTTATCGTTGATTTCTACACCCTGGATACGGTAAACCTTCTGAACTTCACGCAGTACATAATCCTGTACGGCACGTACGCCGAGGATTCTTACGATATCATGAGGATTTTCAGAACCTTCTGTGATTTCTTCACCCTTTACAACAATCTGACCTTCCTGAACCTTGACTCTTGTATCTCTAGATACAGGATAAGCCTTTGAGTTACCCTCATCGTCTGTAATAACAATATCTGTCTTCTTTTCTGTCTTTGCAAAGCTTACGACACCGCCAAACTCTGCCAGTACAGCAAGTGCCTTTGGCTTTCTTGCTTCAAAAAGTTCTTCGACACGAGGAAGACCCTGTGTAATATTATCACCGGCAACACCACCTGTATGGAAAGTACGCATAGTAAGCTGTGTACCCGGTTCACCGATAGACTGGGCAGCGATAATACCAACAGCTTCACCAACCTGTACGGTCTGACCTGTAGCCATGTTAGAACCGTAGCACTTTGCACATACACCGATGTGTGAACGGCAGGTAAGAATTGTTCTGATTTTAACCTTTTCAACACCTGTTGCAACAATCTGTGCTGCTCTCTTTGGTGTTACAAGGTGGTTTGCAGCTACAATCACTTCACCGGTAGACGGATCAATGATGTCTTCTGCAAGATATCTGCCTGTAATACGTTCTTCTAATGATTCAAGGATATCTGCCTTTGCATCGCTGCTTGCAGTTGCCTTATCATTTACGAATTCAGATACATACATACCCGGAATTGTCTTACCGGCGCTGCAGTCTGTTTCTCTGATAATCAAATCCTGTGATACGTCTACAAGACGTCTTGTAAGGTATCCTGAATCGGCTGTACGAAGCGCTGTATCGGACAGACCCTTACGCGCACCATGCGCTGAAATGAAGTATTCCAGTACATCAAGACCTTCACGGAAGTTGGACTTGATTGGGAGTTCGATTGTATTACCGGATGTATCTGCCATCAAACCACGCATACCTGCGAGCTGCTTAATCTGCTGGTTAGAACCACGGGCACCTGAATCGGCCATCATGAAGATGTTGTTGTATTTATCAAGACCTTCAATCAGGGCATCCTTTAATGCCTCATCCGTTTCCTGCCATACGCGGATAACATTCTTATGTCTTTCTTCATCTGTTGAACGACCTCTGTTGTAGTTTACAGTAATCTGTTCAACCTTCTTTTCTGCATCGGAAATCAGCTTCTTCTTAATCGGCGGCACAGTCATTTCTGAAATAGAAACGGTCATGGCTGCTCTTGTAGAATACTTATAACCCATTGCCTTAATATCATCAAGTACTTCGGCTGTTGTCGTTGTACCGTGGGTATTAATAACGTGCTGTAAGATATCCTTTAACTGCTTCTTTCCTACGTGGAAATCAACCTCCAGAAGCATCTGGTTTTCTTCCTTGCTTCTGTCTACATATCCTAAATCCTGTGGAAGAATTTCATTGAAAATAAATCTTCCCAGTGTAGATTCTACATTACCTGAAACGGTATTGCCTTCTGCATCGGTCTTTGTCATATGAACTAAAATCTTAGAGTGTAATGTAATAACTCCGTTTTCATATGCAAGAAGTGCTTCGTTTACATTCTTAAAGAACTTACCTTCACCCTTTGCCCCCGGTCTTTCCTGTGTCAGATAGTAAATACCAAGAACCATATCCTGTGAAGGAACCGCTACAGGACCACCATCAGACGGCTTTAACAGGTTGTTTGGTGAAAGCAGCATGAAGCGGCATTCTGCCTGTGCTTCTACTGAAAGCGGCAGATGGACGGCCATCTGGTCACCATCGAAATCGGCGTTGAACGCTGTACAAACAAGCGGATGCAGCTTAATTGCCTTACCTTCTACAAGGATTGGCTCGAATGCCTGAATACCAAGTCTGTGCAGTGTAGGAGCACGGTTTAACATAACCGGATGCTCTTTGATAACATCTTCCAGCACATCCCATACGCTGTTTTCAAGATGTTCTACGCTCTTTTTCGCTTTCTTAATATTGTCAGCCAGTCCACGTCTTACCAGTTCTCTCATAACAAACGGCTTAAACAGCTCAATTGCCATTTCCTTTGGAAGACCACACTGATAAATCTTTAATTCAGGACCTACAACGATAACAGAACGGCCTGAATAGTCAACTCGCTTACCAAGGAGGTTCTGACGGAAACGTCCCTGCTTACCCTTTAACAGGTCTGAAAGTGACTTTAACGCTCTGTTACCAGGACCTGTTACCGGACGTCCGTTTCTACGTCCGTTATCAATCAGGGCATCAACAGCTTCCTGAAGCATTCTCTTTTCATTACGGATAATGATTTCCGGAGCGCCCAGCTCAATCAGACGTGCAAGTCTGTTGTTTCTGTTGATGATTCTTCTATATAAGTCATTTAAATCGGATGTTGCAAAACGTCCACCGTCTAACTGTACCATTGGTCTTAAATCCGGTGGGATTACCGGAATTTCAGTTAAGATCATCCATTCCGGTCTTGTTCCGGCTGTTAAAAACGCTTCCATGACTTCAATTCTCTTAATGAGTCTTGCTGCCTTCTGGGAAGTTGTATTTTCAAGTTCTTCCTTTAACTTTGCAACTTCTGATTCCAAATCCACATTTTTAAGCAGTTCATAAATGGCTTCCGCACCCATGCCGACACGGAATGTATTGCCGTACTGATCGTAGAGTTCACGGTATTCCTGTTCTGTTAAAATCTTCTTGAACGGAATTTCTGTCGTACCCGGATCAATTACAATATAAGCTGCAAAATATAATACTTTTTCAAGGTTCTTCGGTCCGATGTCCAGAATCAGATCCATACGGCTAGGAATTCCCTTAAAATACCAGATATGGGAAACAGGAGCCGCTAAATGGATATGTCCCATACGATCTCTACGGACACTGGCCTTTGTTACTTCGACACCACACTTATCGCAGATAATACCCTTATCTTTGATTTTCTTATATTTACCGCAGTGACACTCCCAGTCCTTACTCGGTCCAAAGATTCTTTCACAATATAAACCATCTTTTTCCGGTTTTAAAGTTCTGTAGTTGATTGTCTCCGGCTTTGTAACCTCACCGTGAGACCACTCTAAAATATCCTCCGGAGAAGCCAGTTTAATCTGAATCTTATCAAACTTCATAGACTGACTGGTCAAATCTCTTTTTGATTCTTCTGCCATGATCGTGCTCCCTTCTATTAATCCATCATATCTGAATTGCCATCGCCATAATCATCTGCATCATCAAATGCATCATCGCCGGCATACTCTACATCCTCTGCATCTTCAAAGCCGTCTTCACCGACTGTCTGAATGGTTGAACCATTCTTAGCATATTCTGCTTCCTCTTCTCTGCTGTCACGTCTGTATCTGCCATCATCAAGAACTTTCTTGAAGTCAGTTACTTCGTATTCAGAGCTTTCAAGCAGTTTCACTTCATTGTTATCCTTATCAAGCACTCTTACGTCTAATGCCAGGGACTGGAGTTCCTTTAAAAGTACCTTGAAGGATTCCGGAATACCCGGTTCAGGGATATTTTCACCCTTGATGATTGCTTCGTAAGTACGAACTCGTCCTACAACATCATCGGACTTCACCGTCAGGATTTCCTGTAATGTATATGATGCACCGTAAGCTTCCAGTGCCCAAACTTCCATTTCACCGAAACGCTGTCCACCGAACTGTGCTTTACCACCGAGCGGCTGCTGTGTTACAAGTGAGTAAGGACCTGTTGAACGTGCATGAATCTTATCATCAACCAGATGATGGAGCTTTAAGTAGTGCATGAAACCGATTGTTACAGGACTGTCAAAATATTCACCTGTACGTCCATCACGCAGTCTTACCTTACCGTCACGTCCGATCGGAACACCCTTCCATTCTTCTCTGTGTGCTCTGTTGTCACTCAGATACTGGAATACGTCAGGATTCAGCAGTTCTTTATATTTATCTGTAAATGTTACCATATCTTCCGGATAATCTTCGCCATTTTCCTGTGCAGCTGCCTTTTCACGCTGTAATTCTTCATCGTCAAAAGGTGTATTTGCATAGTCATTTGCCATATCCAGTGTATCCATAATATCATTTTCGTCTGCACCGTCGAATACCGGTGTAGAAATGTTAAAGCCAAGCACCTTTGCTGCAAGACTTAAATGGATTTCAAGCACCTGTCCGATATTCATTCGTGAAGGCACACCCAGAGGGTTTAAGACGATATCAAGCGGACGTCCGTTTGGAAGGAATGGCATATCTTCCACAGGGAGAACTCTGGAAACGACACCCTTGTTACCATGACGGCCGGCCATCTTATCACCTACAGAAATCTTTCTCTTCTGTGCAATATAGATACGGACAGACTTGCTGACACCCGGTGCCAGTTCATCGCTGTTTTCTCTTGTAAATGTCTTCACTGCCACAACGATACCATATTCACCATGAGGTACCTTTAATGAAGTATCTCTTACTTCTCTTGCCTTTTCACCAAAGATTGCGCGAAGCAGTCTTTCTTCGGCTGTCAGTTCTGTTTCACCCTTTGGTGTTACTTTACCAACCAGAATATCTCCGGCACGTACTTCTGCACCGATGCGGATCACACCGTTTTCATCCAGATCCTTGATAGAATCACTGCTTGCGGAAGGAATATCTCTTGTGATTTCTTCCGGTCCTAACTTTGTATCACGGGCTTCGATTTCATATTCTTCAATATGGATAGAAGTGTATACATCATCACGCACCAGACGTTCACTTAATAATACAGCATCTTCGTAGTTGTAACCTTCCCATGTCATGAAACCGATTAACGGGTTCTTACCTAATGCAATTTCACCATTCTGTGTAGAAGGACCATCTGCGATAACATCGCCTTCCTTCACCTTGTCACCTTTAAATACGATTGGACGCTGGTTATAGCAGTTGCTCTGGTTACTTCTTGAGAACTTTGTCAGCTTATACTCATGTACCTTGCCGTCATCTTCTCTTACAATAATTTTATCAGATTCAGACAAAAGAACTTCACCGTCTGCTTCTGCTACAACGCAGACACCTGAGTCTCTTGCTGTCTTATTTTCAATACCTGTACCAATAACCGGTGCTTCTGTCATCAGAAGCGGTACGGCCTGACGCTGCATGTTGGAACCCATCAGCGCTCGTGTACAGTCATCATTCTGAAGGAACGGAATCATGGATGTCGCAACAGAGAATACCATCTTTGGCGATACGTCCATTAATTCAATCTGTGTCTTGTCAAATTCAGAAGTTTCTTCTCTGTAACGGCCGGATACAGTATTCTTAACGAAATGTCCTTCTTCGTCAATTTCCGCATTCGCCTGTGCTACATGATAATCATCTTCTTCATCAGCCGTAAAGTACTGTACTTCATCGGTAACACGCGGATTCTTTGGATCGGTTCTGTCTACCAGACGGTACGGTGCCTCTACGAAACCATATTCATTAATTCTTGCATAAGATGCAAGTGAGTTAATCAGACCGATGTTCGGACCTTCAGGTGTTTCAATAGGACACATTCTTCCGTAATGTGTATAGTGAACATCTCGAACCTCGAAACCGGCACGATCTCTTGACAGACCACCCGGTCCTAATGCAGAAAGACGTCTTTTATGCGTAATTTCTGACAGTGGGTTATTCTGATCCATGAACTGTGACAGCTGGGAACTTCCGAAGAACTCCTTAATCGCTGCCGTAACCGGTTTAATGTTAATCAGGGACTGCGGAGAAATACCGCTTAAGTCCTGTGTGGACATTCTTTCCCTGACAACTCTTTCCATTCTGGAAATACCGATTCTGAACTGGTTCTGTAACAGTTCGCCGACCGCTCTGATACGTCTGTTACCAAGGTGATCAATATCATCCTTTGTACCAACGCCGTATTCAAGGTGCATATTATAATTAATAGAAGCAATAATATCTTCTACAGTAATGTGCTTTGGAATCAGATCGGCAATGTTCTTGCAGATTGCCTCTTTGATTTCTTCAAGTGATTCATTTTCAGCTAAAATCTGGCTGAGTACAGGGAAGAATACCGCTTCTGTAACACCGAGTTTTCTTGCTTCTTCCTTTGAAATATCAACCCATTTTGTAATATCAACTGCCATGTTAGACAGCACTTTTACTCTCTTTGTTGTAATTGTACCGTCACTGTTTCTTAAATCTACATTTAAGAAGACTGCCGGAACCGCTGCATCCTGAATTGCCTGTGCTGTTTCTCTGTCAAGCTTATCGCCTGCCTGTGCAATGACATTGCCCTGTGTATCCACAACATCATCTGCAAGGATATGTCCTGAAAGTCTGCTCTTGAAAGAAAGCTTCTTATTAAACTTATATCTTCCCACCTTTGCAAGGTCATATCTTCTCGGATCAAAGAACATACCTGAAATCAGCGCTTCCGCACTATCTACAGATAACGGTTCACCCGGTCTTAACTTCTTATAAAGCTCTAAAATACCTTCCTGATAGTTTGTAGAAGTATCCTTCTCCATTGTAGCAAGAAGCTTTGGTTCTTCGCCGAAAATATCAATAATTTCAGCATTTGTTCCGAAACCGAGTGCACGAATCAGCACGGTTACAGGAACCTTTTTATTTCTATCTACTTTAACATAGAACACATCGTTGGCATCTGTTTCATACTCTAACCATGCACCACGGTTTGGGATAACCTGTGAGCTGTAAAGGAAAATCTTACCGTACTTATCCTTCTGGATATCGTAATAGATACCTGGTGAACGTACCAGCTGGCTGACGATAACTCGTTCTGCTCCGTTGATAACGAATGTTCCCGTCTTTGTCATAAGTGGAAGGTCGCCCATGAAAATTTCATGTTCGCTGATATCTTCACTTTCCTTATTGTGGAGTCTTACTCTTACCTTCAGAGGTGCTGCATATGTAGCATCTCTTTCCTTACATTCTTCAATAGAATACTTGACATCATCTTCGCATAAAGCAAAGTCAACAAATTCCAGACTCAATCTGCCATTGTAGTCTGCTATTGGAGAGATATCATCAAAAACTTCTTTTAACCCTTCATCCAGGAACCACTGATAAGAGTCCTTCTGAACTTCAATAAGGTTCGGCATTTCAAGAACTTCTTTCTGTCTTGAATAGCTCATTCTCATGCTCTTGCCTGCCTTGACCGGACGCATTCTGTTTTTCTCCATTGACGTTTCACCCCTTGTGTTTATTTTTATATAAAATCTGATATTTTTAATATGCAATGCAATAAAAAAGCATAAGCATACACAATAGTGCATTGTCCATAATAGCATACGGTCACTTGTCTGTCAAGCACTATACATGATAATTCTTACCAGTTTTTCCTTTTTATTGCATTTGCGCGCATAATTATGAATATTATAACATTTTCAGAATTGAAAGTAAATTCATTTTTATAACGCAAAAAGCCGGACCCCGATGGAGTCCGGCTCTGAATATCATCTTGATACTGTTGTGGGTAAAATTACTTAAGAGTAACCTTAGCGCCTTCAGCTTCAAGCTTCTTCTGAATTTCTTCAGCTTCTTCCTTAGAAGCGCCTTCCTTAACAACCTTAGGTGCGCCATCAACAACTTCCTTAGCTTCCTTTAAGCCAAGACCTGTGATTTCACGAACAACCTTGATAACCTTAACCTTGTTAGCGCCAGCTTCTGTAAGTTCTACGTCGAATTCTGTCTTTTCTTCACCTGCTGCTGCGCCAGCACCTGCTGCTGCAACAACAACGCCTGCTGCTGCAGATACGCCGAATTCTTCTTCGCAAGCCTTAACTAAATCGTTTAATTCTAATACTGATAATCCCTTAATAACTTCAATGATTTCCTGTGTAGTCATTTATTTACTCTCCTTTTATATTATTGGGCTGCTGCCCGGACCGTCCATACGGTATCCGTACAGACTCTGTTCAACATTTCCATGGATACATTTTGTATCCGGACACGGAAATTAAGCAACTTCTTCGTTCTTTTCAGCGATCTGCTTAATAACACGTGCAAAGTTTGTAATAGGTGACTGGATGCTTCCAAGGAACTTGCTGAGAAGTTCGTCTCTTGACGGAATAGAAGCAATTGTCTGAATGCCAGCTGCATCGTAGTATGTTCCTTCAACAACACCGCACTTTAATTCAAGAGCTTCAGCTGTCTTAGCGAAGTTGCTAAGGATTCTAGCCGGAGCTGTTGCATCTGTAGTGCAGATAGCAATTGCTGTAGGTCCTTCAAGCATATCTGTCATTGGCTCGAATTCTGTACCTGCGATAGCTCTCTTTACTAAAGTATTCTTATATACCTTGTAAACGACACCGGCTTCTCTTAACTGCTTACGAAGCTGTGTATCCTGCTCTACAGTTAAGCCACGGTAGTCAACTAAAACAACGCCCTGTGCGCCATTTAAGTGTCCTGAAATTTCGTCTACGATAGGTGCTTTAAGTTCTACCTTTGCCATGAATTTGTTACCTCCTGTTAGATTTGTATCCCACCAGAGGGATAAATTCTGCCCAATTCATAAAAAAGTCCTCCAAAGCACAAGACTTCAGAGGACGTAGATTCATGTCTTAATATACCGCAGACTGTCTGTCTGCCGCATTTCATAATCCTCGGTAGGCGAATAACCTTTAACCCCGGATGGGGACCTGCTGTCTTAGGCAAAATATTGCATTGTGTGATGTATCACACAAACAAATGATAGTATACTATCTTCATATATAGGTTGTCAACCGTTTTTTACAAATTAGCCAACATATTTTGCTGTGCTGACCTTAACACCAGGACCCATTGTAGAAGTAAGTACAACACTTCTTAAATACTGACCCTTTAATGTTGAAGGCTTTGCCTTAACGATTGCATCCATAATAGCCTGGAAGTTGTCCGCTAACTGGTCTTCAGTGAATGAAGCCTTACCAATTGGCACGTGAATGATATTTGTCTTATCAAGTCTGTATTCAATCTTACCAGCCTTGATATCATTAACAGCTTTTGTTACATCCATTGTAACTGTACCAGCCTTCGGGTTTGGCATTAAGCCCTTAGGACCAAGTACACGTCCCAGACGACCAACAACGCCCATCATGTCAGGTGTTGCAACAACAACATCAAAATCGAACCAGTTATCATTCTGAATCTTAGGAATCAGTTCCTCACCGCCTACGAAATCAGCGCCTGCTGCTTCAGCTTCTTCAGCCTTAGCACCCTTAGCGAAAACTAAAACCTTAACAGTCTTACCTGTTCCGTGTGGAAGAACAACTGCGCCTCTGATCTGCTGATCAGCATGACGTCCATCACAACCTGTTCTGATATGAGCTTCAATTGTTTCGTCAAATTTTGCTACTGCAGACTTCTTTACAAGAGCAACTGCATCTGTAGCTTCATATAATGTTGCGCGGTCGATTAACTTAGCCGCTTCAACGTATTTCTTTCCTCTTTTCATTATCAAAAAACCTCCTAGTGGTAATATCGGAAGGGACTTGCTTTCCTCCCACATATATCAAATTAATATGAATCAATTAATCTTCTACAACGATTCCCATACTCTTTGCTGTTCCTTCTATCATAGACATAGCAGTCTCGATAGATGCAGCATTTAAGTCTGGCATCTTTAATTCAGCAATCTTCTTGATTTCTTCCTTAGAAATCTTTGCAACCTTTGTCTTGTTTGGTGTACCAGAACCTGACTTAATGTTGCAAGCCTTCTTTAAAAGAACTGCTGCCGGCGGAGTCTTTGTAATAAAGCTGAAACTTCTATCAGCATATACTGTGATAACAACCGGGATAATTAAATCTCCCTGATCTGCTGTCTTTGCATTGAACTGCTTTGTAAACTCTACAATGTTTACACCATGCTGACCAAGAGCTGGACCAACTGGTGGAGCCGGTGTAGCTTTGCCGGCAGGAATCTGTAATTTGATATAACCTGTTACTTTCTTTGCCATTTTAGGCACCTCCTAAATATTATGTGGTAATTGGCGAAAGATACGGCTGATTTAAATCTGCCGCTTCAATCTCCCACGCTTATGCCTCACTGCCTATATGCCCATAAGCAGCTGCTTAAGCTTTCTGTTACATAAGTTTTACGTCTGTAAAACCAATCTCAACCGGTGTTTCACGGCCGAACATTTCTACATTAATGGTCAGGCACTGCTTGCCGTCATTAATTGCTGTAATTTCCCCAACTGTATTCTCCCATGCTCCTGAAAGAATCATTACCTGGTCACCAACTTTACCAGCAAACTGGACAACCGGCTTTGGAGTCTCAGTTCCCGGAAGGGTAATTCCAAGTGATTTAATTTCAGCCGGAGTGAGCGGTACCGGTTTGGATCCCGGACCTACAAATCCTGTAACGCCTCGGGTGTTGCGGACAACATACCAGCTGTCATCGTTCATCACCATGTTAATGAGTACGTATCCAGGGAACATCTTCTTCTGGGCAGACTTTGTTGCACCGTTCTTTACTTCAACAACCGTTTCAAGCGGAACGATGACTTCGAGAACCTGGTCCTGAAGATTTCTGTTTTCAACTGTTTTTTCGATGTTTGCCTTTACCTTATTCTCATAACCGGAATAAGTGTGGACAACATACCATTTTGCTTCGTCCATCTAATCACCTTTTCCTTACTTCACCAAGAATTCGATACCAAAGCGGGCAATCAAGTCCACTACTGAAATGATTACACCGACTACAACGGATACAATCACAACCGCAGCAGTTTCCTTTGTAAGTGACTTCTGGTCAGGCCAGACAATTTTCTTGAACTCAGCCTTTAAACCTTTGAACCAGCTTTTTTTCTGTTTTTTTGTTTTAACAGTTTCACCCATAGCTTTTACCTCACTGCTCCAAATTACTTGGTTTCCTTGTGTAATGTGTGTGATTTACAGAACTTACAGTACTTCTTTGTTTCCATTCTGTCCGGATGAGTTTTCTTATCCTTCGTAGTGTTGTAATTACGCTGTTTACACTCTGTACATGCCAATGTTATCTTAACGCGCACAACTTCCACCTCCAATTTTCGTTAAATTTTTGTAGGTGTATGAGATTCTACACCAATTGGTTCTTTTTTAGGCATAAAAAAAAGACCGCTTCCATAGCCGTTCTAGTTTATCATAGTAAACAGGCACTCGTCAATATCTTTTTTGACAAATTTTTTAATCCAAATCTTTAAATTTTCCTTAAAGAAACTGCGTGACATTCCGAATATATTAGTATATAATATTATCCAATCATTTTAGATAATTGCTTTTTTTACAAATGCCCCACATGGAAAACGGATTTTCTAACGGGACATTCAGCTTTTTTACGTAAAGCTGTCTATTATAGTTTTTGTAACTTCACAGCTTACCACTAATAACCACAATACACGAGATATCGATTATTGCAGACAAGGAGGTTCGTGACGATGATCAATTCGGTTTATAACTACTATGCCGCCCAGTACGGTCACAGAGAATATTCTAAATATGATACCCATTCAAAGGCCCAGCTCAAAAGCACCTTTGGCAGATTACAAAAAATCAACAGTCAGACTCCTTCTTATAAGATTGATTTTTCTGACGCGGCATTAAAATATGCTATTGATTTAAAAGAAAATGCACGGGAATTAAGCCAGATTGCAGATGAGCTTTCCGATGAATCCACAGATTCCATTACATACAAGCGTTCCGCAACATCCAGTTCGCCGCAGGTCATCGATGCCGAATATATCGGAGATTCTTGTGCGCAGGATTATGAACCGCTTGAAGTTACCGTTTCACAGCTTGCCTGTCCACAGACAAACACCGGCAACTTCTTACAGCCAAATTCCAAACCGTTTGCAGCGGGTGAATACTCATTTGACTTGCAGGTGCAGGATTTGACATATCAGTTTGAGTTCGGTGTAAACGATACTGACACCGTAACCGATACCCAGCAAAAGATTGCACGTCTGATTAACCAGGCTGATATCGGATTAAATGCGCAGCTTTTAGCGGATGGTCTTGGCAACTCTGCTATTTCCATCACATCTGATGCAACCGGCATCAGGGGAATTTCTCCGACAATTTTCCATATCCAGTCCCAGAATTCCTCAGATGCTTCCGATTCCAATACCGAACTGGTATCTACACTGGGTCTGGACCGCGTGACACAGTATCCGGCAAATGCTGTATATTCTGTAAACGGAACAACTGCCACCTCTGTTTCAAATGAGGTGACAATTGATAATAATTATAAACTGACCTTTTTTGATACAACCGGCACAGCACCTGTCACCATCAGCATGAATACCGACACCGATGCAATTGCCGACAGTATCGGCGAATTAATCGGCGGCTATAACAACTTGATTTCGGTAACAGCCAATGATGCCAACGAACATTTTGAAGGAAATGAAAAGTTAAAAAAGGACTTTGCAGGCATTGCAAAATCTTACAACCACCTTTTAAATGAAAACGGGTTAAGCGTTACCGATAATGGTACGATTGCCGTTGACCGTGATGCCATTATTTCTGCCGCAGATAACGGCACATTAGGCGACATTTTTTCAGGTCTGAATGCCTTTAAACAGGCTGTTCAGAAAAAAGCGGAAGACATTTCACTCAATCCTATGGATTATGTCAACAATAAGATTATCGCCTATAAAAACCCGCTCCGCCCGACAAATGACCCCTATAATTTATCCGCCTATACCGGCATGATTTTTGACGGTTATCTGTAACCCCGTTACTATCAATTAATGCAGAGGCATAAAGAATAAATTTATTATCATTGTACGGCTTCAATCCGGTATGATTGATATGCCAAAAGGGACAGAAAAGTAAGCTTGTGTCATGTGACCTGCTAATCTTTTCTGTCCCTTTTTATCATTAATATTGTCCCGTTTCTAACATTTCCTGAATTGCTTCACCGTCCACCTGACCATTTTCAAGCTTTGGCAGATTCTGCTTTAATACAATGACTTTCTGGATTTCCCAGCGATATCCTTTCTTTTCATTGTATTTGTCAATCTTTTTCTTCATACGGTCTGCTGTCATCTCTTTATCAATCGGTACGATTACAATGGTGAGCTTGTCCCCGTCCATTGTCAGATAGCTTTCCGCAACACCGTGAATTGCCGTAATTTCCTCATTAATTACCCGGCGGCAGATTTTTTCACCGGTTGGCAGCTGCAATACACCCGGATTTCTCTTTGTAATTACCAGTCTGCCATGGCAGTTCATCCTGCCATAATCACCGGTATGGAACATACCATCTTTTAAAACTTCTTTTGTCGTCTGTTCATCTTTGTCGTACTCTTTCATGACACAGTGCCCGCCGACTAAAATTTCTCCGTCTGCACCTAACTGTACTGCCTCATCATCATATAATTCATATGAGCCGTCCATTTCACGGTTCACCGCAATGCCACCGCTGCACTCTGCCATGCCATATATTGTATACACGTTGTAATTCCGGTCTTTTAAATTTTCAAATAACTTATAGCTGCTCGGTGCGCCGCCGATTACAATGGTACGCAGTTCCGGATTAAATGCCTTGATTCTCTTTAAATATTCAATCATCGACGGTGTACCCGGCAGAATCGTTGTCTTGTAATAATAGGTTTCAGCATCAATATGACGCAGTCCACGTCCGACACATACACACGCGCCGTTTGCCAGCGGCCACAACAGACTGTAAACCAGTCCGAAAATATGAAACAGCATAGTCTGTGCCAGCACTCTGTCATGCTCGCTGCAATAGCAGTGATGATTCATTGCATTCACCGTATACATCAGATTCTGTGTGGTCAGCACAACCGCTTTATCAGATTCTTTATCTGTTGCCGTAAATACCAATACGTTTCCTTCCGGTGTCTGCGGATTATATTCTCCCTCAACATCATCTTTTTCTGCCCCCGGTATCATGATGGCATGACTGTCTGCAAGGATGTACTGATTGGTAGAAGATAAAATGTAATCCACCCCTACTTTTTCCAGCAGGCTTTCCCGTTCCTTATGCGGCAGAAAGGAGTCCACCAGCACAACATCTTTTCCCGCCAGAATAATACCAAATAAATTGACAATCCACCGGTATGATGACGGTCCGCAAAGTGCAACCCGCTTCCCCTCAAAATGCTGCAAATGAATTGCCTTATTGGTCACATCCCGAAACAGCTTTTCATAGCTTCCTGCAAATGTATCATATAAAACGGCTGTTTTCCCGGCATATTTTTCTGCGCTTTCTTTTAACAGCCCGTAAATCGAATTCGTATCCTGCATAATCCGTCCTCCGACAATGTATTTTTATCACATACCTTTATGTGATGTTGGGGGCATAAACCCAAAACTATGAGCAAGCTCATGTGGATTTAGACTTTTTGACCCTGATATCATTTGTGTTTTATTATAACACTTATTAAAGGTTCTTGTAAATTATTCTGTCAAAAGCTTTACAAATCGTTCCGCTACTTTATTCCATGTAAATTCTTTCTGATACATTTCATACGCTTTATCCACAAGGTCTTTACGCCTGCCGCGGTTTATCAACAATTCTTCTGCCATATCACATGCCTGTTGTGGATTTGCCGGTGAATACAAAACAACCGGGCAGTCCGTATCAAGGATATGCTGTCCTGTTCCGAAGACTTTTTTTCTATAAGGGCTTTCATCAGTCAGAACCGCTGTATGGTTTGCCATGCCCGCAAACACACGGTCATGGATTCCCATTTTAAAAAACGGGGACGAATCTGCCATCACGGCGCTTCCCGCAATTTTGTCAAATGAACGGTCAAATGCAACCGGCTGCTCCAATTGCAGATTCGGCGCAGCGGCATATGCGTACCGCTCCCACCAGTCGCCTACAATTCTTACCGGAATTTTTGCCCGGACGAGTGCCGTCACCAGCTGTTCCCGGTAAGCATTGCGCAGATACATTTCCACCGGATAATACCTGTTCATCAACAGTGCAAATTCTTCTTTTGAAATCTGTCTGCCTTCTTCCTCTAAAACGGCTCTCAATGCGCGTTCCACCGATAAATCCGGCTCTGCCTGAATCCGCTCAATCATTTGCAGCATTTCTTTCTGCGCCTGCATATCCTGACTGCGAATCTGCTCCAGATATATTTCCGGGCTGCGGTATGTCCCCATAAATAATACATTTTCCTGCTTCTGCTCAAATGCCTTTCCGATAACCGCTTCATTGGCACCAAGCGACAGCATATGCGTATCCTGAATATGCGGATAATGCTTCCGTACATAAGCGGCGTGTTCTTCATCGACTAACAGGACATGATACCGCTGTAACGGACATTGCAGTGTTGCATGGTGATACAGCGGATTATCTAAAATGTAGTTAAAAAACGGTGCCTGAATGGTGTCCAGATAATAGGTGGCATCATCACACATCAGCCGCGGCAGCTTGGAATTAAAGTCAATGACCGCCGCGTATTCCTTTCCGATATAACGCTCCAGCACGGCTGCTGCCTGCGGCGAAATCTCCCCCGCCGTATCTTTTGCCGGTACTGCCTGTTCACGCATTTCTCCCGCAATGCCGTCTTCCGGGATTTCACACAATTCACATTGATACCCTGCATTTTCCAGTGCATCTGCCAGCTGCGCCGCAAAAAATCCGGCGCTGTGGTAGCATAACTGTCTGGTGGTAAAAAATAAGATTTTGTTGGTCATGGGGGCTCCTTTTTTTACACTCTTAATTCAATACATTATAATAATTTTTCAACATCATTCATAAAATCCTCAAGCAGATATTTTTCTCCCTTTGAAAGGTTGTCTGTAGTAAATTCTATCATTTCTTCATCACTGATATAATTAGAAATGTTGCTAATTGGTATATTCATTAGTACTAACACATCCTGTAACGGATTTTCTTTAAGTAAAAATCTAAAAAGCCATTTTCGTATATTCCCCGGCGAAAATTTTTTATAGAACTCATCTTGTGTATCAATATTTTTGATAAATTCCAAAACCCCATTGATTCCACTTTCCGGTAGCGAACAATATAAGTTTTTTCATTTATCCATACTCTCCAACGTTTTTCGTACATCCTCAGTTTTAACATCCTGCATTTTAAAATAAATTATCTTTTGTTCCTCTATTCCCATTTCTTTAAGGTTTTCCTTAACCATTTCACATATTTTTTCATTCAAAATACCTATGTACACTATATCGTAATCCATGGTCACAATCTTCTCAGGTGCCATAACTTCTGGATATTTTTTATTAATTTGCTGATAATCTCTATCAACAATTCCAACTATTTCCGACGATAATTTCTCATGCAAAATATTGTAAATAGTCAGTCCATAATTTCCCGCCCCATATATTACAACTTTTTTCCTTCGGAATTGTTCATAAAAAGAAGATACTTGTATAAAAGTATCTGTGCTCTTTAATTGTAAAATGAATGTCATATATGCTTGTAACTGCTTTTCCCACTGTACACGCACACTCTCTGGAACAGAGATTTTGAGCATACTTTTATATAGTGCTGCAATACTTTCCACAGAAACATTTCTTCTCATAAGGGAGTTATTTCTCTGAATATAATGATATGGCATTATATCTATATTACGTATAGTCTTAGCCTCAGCAATGGATGAATATGAAAAAGCAGCGTCATCACCAATGGTAATTTCATTTTCGATATTCTTTGAAACTCTTTTAAGCAGGCTGGCTTTTATTAATTTACATACCAAATTAGGTAATATTCCAAATTCAAAAAAAGTATCACCACACAACATTTTAGATATTATGTTTTCTATTTGATTACCTTCATATTGCCCTGGATCTATTTGATTTATTTTATCTATTACTTTATATCCATAATCTTCCTGTAATCCATACATTAGAATATCTTCAAAATCAGATTCTTTTATTAGAATTTCAAATGTATTTTTTTCAATCCAGTCATCGCCATCCACTAACGTAATATATTCTCCTGTTGCCTTCATTATTCCGGTTTTTCTTGCTGCAACAGGTCCTGCATGTTCCTGATGTATTACCCGTATCCTTGTATCTTCTTTTTGATATTGCCTGCATATTGTTAGACTGTTATCCGTCGATCCATCATCAACTAGAATTATTTGTAGATTATTATATGTTTGATTACATATACTATTAATACATTCTTTCAAATATAGTTCAACATTATATATAGGAACGATTACACTTATACATGGATTATTTTTCATATTCAATTTCCTCATCCTGAAGCCATTTATTAAATACTTCATTTATATCTAATCTAGAAATAAATTCAAATAATTTCATATTAATATGTGATAATCCATTTATTTCATCTTGCTCAGATATATATTCATATAAATTAAATTTTTTTATTTTCCTAATTTTTGTAACCACATATTGAGCATTTCGATCTGCATTTGAGTTACACTCTATGTGAACTTCTGCAATATTTTTCAATTGTTGAGTTATGTTAATTGCATTTTCATCGTTCCAAATCAAAAAATCCCCTTGAGAATTATAATCCAGATTCCATTGATGTAATCCACAATATCCATTATTTATTCCCTCTGCACGATTATGTTTCATATATATCACACCATCATTCTTTAAAACAGTTAGTAATTCAAGAATTGATTTATAAGGATCTATACAATGGTCTAGTGCATTATTTATTATTACAGAATCCATACTCCCTTCACTATAATACTGTGCAGCGTATTCAAACATACCAAATTGGCATTTGTCTAATTCACCTTTAGCATATCTTTCATTTATTTTATTATAAAAAAATGAAAGAGGATCAACTCTGATAATTCGTACATTTTTTCCATTCGAGAGAAGATTTCCAAATCTAGGTGCTAGACCACAACCAATATCCATAATTGATGGATCATCTAGTGATTCTATATATTTTTCATAATCGTCAAATTCCTTCAGACTTTCATTATTAAACTTTTTATTCTTACATCGATATTCATAATTTGAATGATTAATTCCTGTCGATTTTGCCACATCATTAATCCAAAATTTAACTTCAGACATTAAATTGTCCACCCAAATTTCAGATTGTTTAAAATAATCGATATTCCATATATATCTCATATTTTTTTCTTTATCATCTAAAATTCTATTTTCAAAAATTTCTCGAATATCCTTATATCTGCTATATTGTACCCCTGTATTAAATCCTACTATCTTTTTCTCTATTTCTTCACAAATACTATCGTCTTTTACCATAATAAATATTTGATCAACTTCCTTTTTATCACATAATATACAAACTTCATTAGGAGATAACACTTCTTTTCCATTTAATAATGTCCCCTGTTTTAATTGATTAGAATCACAATAACCTGTGATATTATAATCTCTTTCTATCATCTCTTTAAGATACTTACTTGCCCCATAATTTCCAGTTCCCCATAATATTACATTTTGTTTTTTCATATATATTTTCTCCTCGTTAATAACTTATATTAATCACTATTTACTGCCCTTTTATAAATTTTATCGAATTTTGAAACTGCTAATTCATTCTGCTGTTTCATGCTCTCATTCATCCAGCCTCCATTAAAATGATGTATTGTGTATGTATCATCAGATAGTTCTATTTTTCCAGACATATAATCATAAGAGTGAAAATAGTCATATGTATAAATATTAATTCCTTTTACATGCTGATTAGTACCATTCAACAAATACCCATGTTTAATTGCAACTTTTGTATCATAATACCCACAAGTATTTAAATTTATTGTTCCATCCGAATTAATAAATGATATTTTTTTTCTTTCATCCAAAAACATTTTTATAGCGTCACTACCTTTTACACTGCCACTGCAGCCCCCAAAATTAATTGTCTGCCACTTTTCCACACCACAAAAAGCACTTTGATATAATAAATCATCCAAGCTTCGCACTACCTCAACATCAGTATCCATATAAATTCCACCATAATTATATAATATATCTAATCTAGCATAATCTGGTACAAATCCATATTTTTTATTTTCATAAGCCATTTTCATATACTTATTTTTTCCAATATCATAATTTGACTCATTCCACTGAACTATTTCGTAATCCGGACAATATTTTTTCCAGCTGTCAATACATAATTGCAAATTTCTAGGGATTTCTTTTCCTCCCAGCCACATATAATGTATTTTTTTAGGAATCATCTGTTTTCGATATTCTTTTATAATACCACAAACATCTTGTTTATGAAAATTCATTAAACACATCATTGGGATAATATATCCAATTCTATCAGCCAGCAGTTCTATATGATCTAATTGTTCTATGACTTCTGAATAACGACTAATTGTCATTAAAATCACTATATTCTCATTCGCAAGATTTTGAAAATATACTGGTCCATAAACTGTTAGTTTCTTTTCATATAATGCTATATCTTTATCCCACTTTCTTTTATCGTTATCTATGTAACATAGAACTGAATCTAATAGGTCATATTGTCTAATAATTGCTGGTACTGTAACCGTTCCTATAACACCGGCTCCAAAAATAACAATTTTTTGTTTTCTTTCTTTAATCTCTTGTACCATTTTATCAAACGAACAACATTTAATTATCATAATAGTTTCCCTTTTCTGCATGTGTTATATACTGTTATGACTCAAATTTAAGTATATGCTTTTAAGACTTCTTTACAATATTCAATAAGAACATATCAGCACTCAATATAAGAAACAGGCATATCAAAAATTATTTTATCACTTTCAATACCAAGTGCAACAAGATCTTCTTTAATCTTTGTAGCCGTTATACTGCTAGAAACTGCAATGAGCAATATATCAAATTTCATTTCTTTAAGACTATCCTTTGCAGTAATTTTGTAATACGGTGACTGAACATTACTATTGCTGTCTACCCACCCCACAAGTTCTATATCTGTATACATTCTTAATTGTCTGTAATAATCTCTTCCAACCTTTCCTGCTCCATACAAAACCACTCTTTTTGCATGCAGACTGTCTTCTTTAGAATATTTATAAACAGGAAAATCAAGTCCCGATGCTGAGGAAACACCCTGCATAAGCCTTCTCATGAAAAAAACATCTATTGTTTTTTTCATTTCCTTACCACATCCAATCTCAGTGAATACTTTGCAAAGACAATCATAAAGCTCATATTGCTTTACAATTGTACTAATATCAGAGTTATTACTTAATGAACCTTCCCTAATTGTATAATGATAAAATGCATCATTGATATTTGCAAAAGAGTCACAATATTTCATAGCAAAACAAAGACAGATCAAATCCTCTCCATAAGACTGTGCGTCAGCGACATTACAATATGATCTTTTAATTAATTCTTTTTTAAATAACTTTGACCAGATACTTGGTGAAATATGATCAATCCCTTCACTATCAAAAACATATTTATTATATATATTTTTCAAGTTATCTATATGTATTTTTTGTTCCCTACCTGCGCAGAAAATTTCATTACAATCATTCTTCTTAAAACCTGAATTAACAAAATCAACATCATATTCAATCAGCTTATTATAAAGTTTTAAAAACATGTCACATTCAACATAATCATCGCCATCAACAAAACCAATATAATTTCCAATCGCTCTATTAAGCCCCGCCTTCCTTGCTGAAACTAAACCACCATTTATCTGATGTATTACCTCTATTCTAGAATCTATACTAGCATAATCATCACATATTTTCGGTGATTTATCGTTTGAACCATCATCTACTAAAATTATTTGAAGATTTCTATAAGTCTGATTTATTATACTTTTTATACATCTATCTAAATAAGCATCAACATTGTAAATTGGTACAATGACCGTAATCAGATCCTCTTTATAAGGCAAATCAACCCCTATTGAAACATCATTTTTCATAACCCTTTCTCCATCTATAATTGTATTCCAAATAACCGAAAGAAAAAAACGAATAATTCTAATTGTTAAGAAACCACATAATCAATAAAATCTTGCAAGCTCAAATTACCTTCCTTAATCATCTCGCCTTTACTTTCTAACTTCTCCTTTGTATTCTGATTCAAAAAAGAAAGGTAATGTTTTTTCACCTCATCATTTTCTATTGAATACATAATAGAACCTGTTGTAGTAATTGCATAAATAACATTATCTATTTCAATTGCCTTCTTTATCCCCTCTACTCCATTGCCTAGATAAGATATATTCTTTGTATTTTTATCAACTTTTACAATATTTCCTTCACTTCTCTGCCAATAGCTGAAAATATATACTTCATCTTCATGGTTTATCACATTATGTGATAAACAGTTCTTTAAACCTTCTATTTCAAAAGCTTCCCTTCCCTTCTTATACCAATAAAAATTATGCTCTGTGTATGGCTCAATAATGAATGTATCTTTATCACAAATAGCCCATCTAAAAGACTCAAATGGCATATCCACATCAATTAACTCATATGTTCCATCTTTCATCGAATATTTTAAAACGTCCTTTGAAGAACAACATGCTGCATAAATATACTCTCCCTCACAACTCACACACTGAAAATACCCTGTACCAATTACTCTATTACGTTTTTCATCAAGCTTAAGTAAAGGCTCTTGAACATATTCCATTTCATTATTTTCTAAATTTAATTTTATTATTGCTGGATATGCACACGCTATAAGAAAAAGATTTTCTCCATAGACTACTGCCTGCGCAAACTTGTGTTCTTTAACATACATTGGATTTTCAAGAACCCCATCATAATCAAGTTCAATTGCTGAAAATTCTTGTTTTTTGATATCATAAGTCCATATTTTTTCAGCACTTCTCGGAACAAAGATAAGCTTATTATTATACCCAAAAACATTGCTAAATAAATTGGTTTTTTCATCTATACTTACTGGGATTTCCGCAATATACTCAATTGTCCATGTATCCATTGATATCTTTATCAATGCATTACTTCCTGATGAAACACCCCAAATTGTGTTCTGAACAACTGTAAATGCTTCTATTCCACCTTCTACTATTCCAAATTTTTTATTATTCATTTTCATTATCCACCTATCTGTAAAAATCACCAATATAGTTATGAAACCTAACTCCTACTTTTGCCTTAAAATCTATTGTTCTTGCAAATACTTTATTTACATACTGTTATCAGTTTTTCGACCTTCTTCAAATATATTTTTTTCTTTTCTTCATCTTCAATTAATTCATTTCTAAATGCTAAATTAATCACTTTATTTTCAAATACAACTAATTTATATTCATCCTCAAATTCAAAACACTCAAAAGCTAATAGTCCTTGCTCATAACCACATTTCTTATAAATGTATTTGTAATCAGGATTATATATTTCAGATCTTTGATACTTAACAAATTGTGTTTCATTAGATTTGTAATCTGTATTATCCATTAGGCAAATAACTACATTTGAAAGCTCCATTAAAGAAAACAAATTATTGACTGTCTTAGGCTCTACGCCTTGCTTTGTGATTAAAAAAGGAATATGATAGAGATCTTCATGCAAGAAAAGCTGAACACTTTTTACGTTTTCAATCGTTTCCCCCTCTTGCATAATATAACCACCATGGTCTGCATACAAAACCATTCTTCCATTAAAACACTTAAGCAAAGAAAATATTGAATCATCTAAATACTGGATAGCCTTATCATGCTGAGTTTCGTAATCGATTTTCACTCTTCCTCCATTCATTGGTAAGACATCAAATACCATATTGGTTCCTGTAGCAATCATCCTGTCGTCTGCGTATGGACTTGGATATGAAAAATGGCTTTCAAATAAAACATGCACATAAAACAATCCATTATCCTCATCCACCGCATCTATAATAAAATTCCATAGCTTTTCTGTTGCCGTCTGGAAACTTTTTTGATGCTTAATATGAGACGAACTTACAAATTCTATTCCATCTGTATAAAAATGAATCGCCCTACCACTCTTGATGGCGTGTCTTATAAATCTACATTCCATTTCTTCCAGCTTATCTTTCTTATAATATGCAGTACTCATGTCATTGTTTTCGCCATAAACAGGAATAAGACTTTCAAAAGTTGTGCTAGATACTGACCTTGCATTGTCATAACAAACGGATTTGTTTCTTATCTCCAAAAAATTACACAGTTCTGAATGTAAAGAATCCCTGCATCTCATACCATCAACACAAAACATCAGAACATTATTATCATTTATTGCTTTCATTGCCTTCATCTCATCTTCTATTATTAAATTAAGATCCATAAGCAATTGTTCAGCCAGCTTACTTTTATTGATTTTTACATATTGTTCAGCATATTTTCTTGCCAAAATGTAATCATGAATTTTTATTAACTCGGAAATTATCTCAAAACAAATTTCACCAGACTTTTGATTATATTCGCAAATAAGTTTATTTAACTTTTGATATTTGCCATAGGGATGAAGACTTGTATAATATTCCTCGCTAAGAACTATCCCATTCTCACTTAACATTTCGTATATATCAAAATAATCTACTGAACTATTATTTTTTTTGATTTCTTCCTTTATTTCATTTCTGTACTTGTATGAAGAAATAATTATTCCATCTATCTTACAAGATGTAATATCTGATTTTCCAATAAACTTATATCCAGATTCCTCTGTAACATTCTTATTTTGCGAATCAATTATGATATTCACCTTTCTTAATTCACTTATAAAATCAGACATAAGCATCTTTGTATGTACACCATTTCCCCATATAGCTACCTTAGAATGCACTTCCATAAAATGAACCAGACCATTTCTAATTTTTTCAGTAATTGAATCAAACATAAGTGAATCATCTATTTTATATTTCGTTAAAAGCTTTTTATGATCTGCTACCAGTCTTTCTCTCATGCAAATGCCTCCATCAAAAAAATTCTATATACTAAACAATAAATAATTATCACACTTCTTATTTAAAAGAATTTCGCCTTATGATGAATTTGTGATAATGAAACTATTACTAAATCACCATCCTCAAAGTTTACCTCATCAATAGATAATATCTCTCTTCCGTTAAAACTATCTTTACTACTATTTTTATTTGTCACTACACACTTATAATCAAAACCCTTGTAATCAAGCACCTTTGCAACCTCTGTCGCCATAAAGCCGGCACCATACACATAAATTGCTTTTGCCTGATACATTTTTTTCTCTTCTTCCTTGCTGAATTTATCAATACATACTGGTATCTGCTTCACAATATGATTGTAAAAATATTTCGCTGAAGGCCATTTGTCAAGAATCGGTGTAGCTCCTTTATATTCCCTGAGCTGCTGGTACATATCAAGTATTTCTCTATGCCTAAGTCTAAAATATTTCTCAATTCCACAATTAATCTCATTTGAAAAACCATACCCGTTCCAAAGCCGCATTTCCTCCACAAAAAGCACTATAAGAGACTCTAAGTAGTGAATTTTTACTTTCGATGTTATCTGGCTATTCTCCCTTACTCTTCTTCTATATAATATATCTGAAATGCACATTGCTCTTTTTGCTGCCATATAAAGATGGAACTCACTTCCATCTGCATATCTCAACCCCTCTACATAATACAGTTCCTTTTCTCTTAACAAAGTTCCTTTATAACAATGCAAACACGCAGACCATCTAACAGTTTCACCTGCATCGAATAATTTAATAAATAAATCTGTACCATTTAGTATCTGATTGCAAAGTTTCGTTCTTTTGTAGTCATTCTCTCCTGCAAATTTTCTACCATCCACATTATCATAAAATACTTCTGCCGAAAACTCCAACAAATCCAAATTTTCTTTCTTGCAAAGTCTATACATTTTATAAAGGGCATCATCCTTTAAAACATCATCACCATCCATAATATATATATACTCACCTGTTGATACCTTTAATCCCACATTTCTTGAAGATGTAATTCCCCTATTAACTTCGTTTCGAATAACCTTAACTCTTTCATCCCTACTAGCATAATCCATACATATATCATATGATCTGTCATATGAAGTATCATCTACCAAAATTAGTTCAATTGATATTCTATCCTCTTTTAAAATACTCTCTATACAATCAGCAATATAATTCTCGATATTATAAACCGTAACAATCACTGACATATCTATTTTCTGCACAATCAACTCCTCCTTATTCACATACTACATAACAGCACATATCTCACGCCTATATAATACATCAAAGTATCATATTCTAACCAAGCAGTAACTTGTATCCTAGTATAATCTTTTTTGATGAAAATCCATAATCATTTAACTTTTCCACTATATCATAGTAATCATAAGTTGCAACAAGAATAACCTTGTCCTTATACATAGAAAGAATGTCTGGTTTTTCAACAACAACTCCCATAAATTCACTTCCTGCCTTGTTATTATCAACAATCATAACTGGATTTAAATCATTGGCAGAAATAAGCTTTCTCGCAGTTTCCCCAGCACCAAATACAATAAGTGAATTTTCATTAGATACTTTCTTCAAGCGCTTAATTTCCAATTCTCTATTATAATTTCTTGTCTTCTTTATTGCATATGTCATCTTATATGGATATATAATATAATCTTCACCGACACGACAATTTTTGTTGCGTAAAACATACTCAACCTCTGTTGTAAGCCTATCAAATAATACAAAGTATCCCTCTTCTAAATATGCTTCTAGATCCTCACATCTGCTTGTGAGCTCAATATCTACACTATAAGTATTCAAAATATCTATAAACGTATGTGCATCTGAAAGAGCATACAACAAAATGCTTTTTCCATGAGATGATTGCTTCACGATTTCGTCAATTACCACATTTAAATATCTATAATCCCAGTCACTTGGATATACTCCTGCTAAACCATTGATATCACATTCGCTGCAATACTCCGTCTTGCACCTATTTCCACTTAACATGCTTTCTCTGTATTCGTTATATTTTTCTCCAGCAAAAGCCTTCATAATACTTTCCTTACTAACATCACCTAAAGTTTCATTACCATACACATCCTGACAGCATCTGCTAATCTTTCCATCCGGTCTTATTACCATCTGAACAAAAGGTAACAAACAAGGAGAATTATACAAACTTTTTTTATTGTTATTAGGTGATAATCCACCTCTATTTAAAAGTACTTGGTTCTTCTTTCTTACCTCTACAACTACCTGACAATTCTTCTCATCAATTTTCTCTTCTATCAATGCTTTTACGCTTGGATAAAGTTCTAAATTATCATCATAATTATTGATTCTTAGATAATCCAAATGTGCTATAAGCTTTTTGTAACCTTCCATATTTAATAAAAGTCCATTCGTAAACAGCGAATGATACGCATTAGGCAAATGCTTTTTCCCATACTCAATAAACTCAAAGATCCTATCATCAAGTAAAGGTTCGCAATTTGAGAAATAGCTTATTCGTCCCGAATAATTCATCTCTTCAAGTTCCCCGATAATCTTCTCAAACAATTTTCTATCCATCTTTGTAACATGTCTAATATCTTGTTTCACATTTGCCGGACAAAATGAACAATCGTTATTACATCTATTTATCGTTTCAATCTCCACAGCATACAAATGACTACTATTTTCCCCCAAGTTATTAAGCATCTTTGTAAGAATCAATTCATGATTTTTATCATATTTTATTGACTCCTCAACATTAGTTATGTAATCTGCACTATCCCAATAATTTACTAACATACCACACATCCTCCTATGTGAATACTTTTATATTAAAATACTAAAAATCTAAACTTCTAATTTCTTAACCGCACGAATCACTTCATATATCTTTTCTTTTATTTCCTCATCTCCAAGATATTTCTCATGTGTAAAAATATTGACTCTATCCTTACATTTTAAGTCTGCAACCACCCTAGAAATATCTTTATCTATAATATTTTCTATTCTAATATCTGTATTATAATAAGTAATACCTATCTCTTGATCAAAAAAAGAACCACATTTCTTTATTTTCTTAACCTTATCTATCTCCAACCCATAACTTTTCCGATCATCATCTGCACTAAATAGTCCTTTTATCCCTTCACTTTTTAGTCCCTTTACAACATCTTCATTTCCCGAAAAAAAATGCAAACGTATATTATCTTCAAGCTTTTGTATACCAGTAATTCTGACTATCTGCTGCCTAAATTGCTGATATTCTTTTTTTATTTGTTCATATGTTGCATCATTGTAATTTGAATCATCTGTATAACAATGATATCCATAAGAAATCCAATCACTATTTTTCATAAATTCTTCTTTATAGCAATCTGTAAAATCTTCAAGCGTATAACCACCACGCTCATACATACAATATAAAGAAAAGTTCACATCAAATTTCTCATGTATATCTTTAAGAGCACTAAAGAAAATCGAATCAAATATAGATGTGCATTTGTTTTTATTAAGTGATAAATATTTCAAAGAGCCAAAAACATCATCTATTGAAAAATGTATAATCAAGCTTTATCTCCCTTCAGATTATCACAAATTCTCTGTTTCATTATATAAGCCATAGATTCTTTTACCCAATGTGAACCATCCTTACATTCTCTATCTCTAATATCTAAATAAGAATATTCATTCTCTGTTTCAACCATACCTAACGTCAAATATGCATGTGCATTTATGCAATATGGGCTCTCACATCCATAGCCAATTGCCTCTATATCGATTGGTTTAAAGATGTTTTCATAAATATTTGCCACATTTTTATTTTGAGGACAATAATATGCACTCCCTGTATCAAGATGCAACAAAAATGTTCCCTTTCCTGCTATGCAATAGCCTTCCTGCTTCTCCCTTTTTTTGAGTTTATATGTAAACATATCCGAATCAAATACACTCCAAGTCTCATCATATTCTTTTTCGGATAATCCAGTGAGTAATGGCAAAGACTCCTCTCTCTCATCTCTTGCCACCGTTAAATGTGGTAATGCTCCGAACTCTCTAATTGAATATTCCTTAATCTCATCGATTAGTGGAATCAAATCATCATACGGAACCATCTCTACCGAAACAGATGCACCACATCTTCTCATCCTATTCACATTATTAGAAAAAAGGGACAAAAGACCCTTCTTTTTTAATTCTATATAATGAAAGGAACATTTAAAAAACAAATGATCTACATATTCATTTTTTAACAGTTTATCAATTTCTGGCATTACTAAAGCATTCGTAATGATTGAAATATAATGTCCCTCATTAAGAAGCTCCTTGATAATTGGAACTAATTCTCTACATAAAAATGTCTCACCTGTTCCACACAAATTGATAAACGCTGTACCTCCTATTCTTTTTCTCGACAAAGCTTTTCTAATAAATTCCGGAGAATGATACATAATTTCTTTTTTATGAAAACCATTATTTTGACCAACGTAACAATATTCACACTGAAGATTACAAAAGTCTATCGGAACCGATATAGTAATAAAACACTTTATCAAATTGTAATTTATATCTTCATCTATATTCTGCATTGTTTCATCATAAAGTCCAATTTGCTCTTTCTCATACAATGGCATATATTCCTTAAGGAACTCATTGATATGTAAAACCACTACCTTTCTAGCCGATAGTTTCTCTTTTACGGTACTAAGAACCTCTTGTGATTGTACTGCAACTAAAACTACCATATCTTCCTTGATATGTATATCTGCAGGGTTCTGACATACAAAACTCTTATCACCAATTCCAATCTTTTTACCCCATTTATTCTTATCCGAATCAACAACAGTACAAATGTTTATTTGGGGATTTATCATATATGATATGCTTTTTAAATACTTTCCCGCTCCCCATATTACAAAGCTATATTTTTTATATTTTTCCATCAAATACACATCATACCTCTTTTCCGAAAATGCATTCTTCTAAAGCTAAAAACCCCTGCTCTAAACTACTAATTCTATGCTCTGATTGCTCTTCTATGTGAATTTTGTTTTTATTAAATATACCCTTAAGTTTTTCAACTATATCTGTCTTATCTTTTATTGTCCTGATATATGGCAGATCCTCAATAAAACGATAGACGCCAGAAACCTTGCCACTTAGATTATCAAATGCAACACATGGAATTCCAGCAACCGCACATAAAAGCATACAATGAAGCCTATCTGTTATTACCAGCTCACAGTTCATAAGTTCAGAAATTTTATTTTCCACAATCGCATTTACACCTTTTGAATTGACCAAATAATCACTTATCATTGTAATCTCCACAAAATCTTCTTTACGCATTGAGAAAAAATCATAGATATTTTTTTTATCCTTGTCTGAAAGAACACACTCTGAATCATTTCTAAAACAAAAGCCTATTTTTTCACCCTTTATAGAAACAGCCTTTGGCTTTAAGTATAAAACTAGATCTGGGACTAATATACACTTAATGTTACTAGCAAATATTTCTTTTGCAAGCTCAAAAGATTTCGTTTCTCTAAGGCATACCGTAAGTTTGTCAGCCTTGTTATATATTTCTTTTGTGATCTCAAGCTGCTGTTTTCCATAAATATTTTCTGAAAAATATAAAGTCTGTGGAAGGATAATTATCTTGTTATGCTGAAAATTTTTTATTATTTTGCGGACACTATTCTCACCATAATCTAGCCATAATGAACCAAGGTATCCACCTCCAGAAATAAGGATGATGGCATTTTCATTAATATACTTCTTTAAATATTCCGTTCCATCCTGGCATATCACTGCTGGAATTTCTTTTATTCTAAATTCCTTTGCTTTGTCCTTAAGAAATCTTTTTGTCGCATAGGTAATAGCATAATCTCCTATATTACTAAAACAATGGGTATTAACCAAATAGATTTCTTTCCCTCCATCAGTTTCTTCACAATTACTATTAATCCAATATTCGCTATATAAAAGATAATTATCAATTTCCTTTCTGGAAAGTTCACTGATTATTTCTTTCGCATATTTTACTGTAGAAATCACAACTTGAAGTGTATTAGCAACTTCCAAATACCTCTCTAAAGAAATGACTTCTATTCCCATCCAAATTGATCCAACTAAAGACTTATTATTGTCGATAATATATGCAACTTTTTCAGAACCAATCTCATTGATAAACCATTTCCCTATAAGTCCCAAACCAAAAACCACTATTTTGTCTTCTTTTTTTACCAATTCAATCACTTCCTTTATTTTTTCATAATCTGTAAATTCTTTATTTTCACATATCCAATAAAGTTTTTTCCAGACATTTTTTCAATCAAAAACGCAGGTTTTTTGTCGTATTTTCAAGGTTTTTAACAATTGATATGCAACGAATTTTTGTTTAGTTGTACCTATAATCGGAAGTTAACATATACGGTATCAATTATTTAAATGAACTTTCCGACACCATCACCGGTTTGTGCTGTTCCACAAATCGGCAGATCAGCGGAGACGGACTGCCATAATAGGCGGTCATGCGGTCGATGTCAATCGTATCCTCTGACAGAAGCTCAATATTCTTATTCTTTTGATATTCTTTTAAAACCTGAACAATGTTCTCCTTTTCCTGCTCTGATACAATGTCCCACATTGCAATATCATACGGATACAGACACACCGCGGCTTTGAGTGAATCCGGATATTGAGTAATAACGTCAAGCCGCTCTTTTACTTTATCAAGTGCCGCGGCTGTATTTTCAAAGAATTCATTTTCACCAATGCAGTATAAAAGTGTTTTTTTCTGTTCCGTCTGCATTTGTCCAGTTCTGTCTGCCTGTGCGCCGTCTTCCCGGTTCTCTTTCAAATCTTCTGTTCCTGTAAATGCACCGATTGTTTCTATTTTTTCATTCCAGACTGCTCTCGTATCCTTTCCTGCAAATGCGGTCAGATGATTTACAAACAGTTCCTTCATCGCACCCGATTCGATTAAAATCTTATCGGCATACATCGCGCCCGGCACAGTCAGACTGTATTTCAGCCCATATATATCAGTAATATCATTCTCCGTAAAATCATTGACCCCCTGCGGCATCATATAAATCAGACAGTCTGTATACTGCTGAAGCTGCTTTGCATAATATACCGGCGGAACCGTCAGATACGGATTCTCGACATCATACGGATTCTGAATCACTATCGCCGCAAATTCATACGACTGCATCTGAACTGTATGCCACGGAATGATATTCAAATCAGCCGGGTATTCGCCCCTCTTATCATTCTTATCGTATTCGTCCTGTTCTGCCACAATCTCTCCGTACAGATTTTTGGCAAACAACGGCAGTGGAATTACGCAGACTTCTGTATTTTCCTGCTGTCTGTAATAATCATATAGCGCCTGCATTTCTTTCCATCGTTTTGGGTTGTCCGGCAAAAATGCAACCAGCTTTTTATGGATAATTTCATTTTCAACCGTCTGTTTCATCTGAACAAATGTCTGCTGTAATTCTTCGCAGCCATACAAATCTGATTCTGACTGAATGTTGTCTGTCCAAACCGCCTGTGCTGTTCCTGCCTGCGTTCCATTATCAATCTGTGGATTTTCTTCCGGCTGCTCATTAATCAAAGATAACTTATTATAAGCATTGTAAATTTTCTCGCAGTATTTTTCTAATGTTGCAACACACACCTTTGCTGACGGATGCTGCTCACCTTTCATCTGCTCAATGAAATTGCCCAAATCAATCGCAACACCCTGACACTGCGCCAGTGTGTCCAACAGCTGTGCCGTACTGTCTGCTGATAATTTGCCCGTTCTCTGCCCTGCGTTAACCGCCGCAACAGCGTTTCCTGTTTTTCCCTGAATTTCCTCTATAAACGCTTTATGCAGTTTTTCAATATTAAACAGTGCTTCTGCGGCAATGTTCTGCATGGTATCGGGATTTTTCATTTCTTTGGTGTTTTGGCGCAGCATTGCCTTATCAAATGTAAATTCCGGCAGTTTAAAGTCCGCAACCGCCTGCAGATTTTTACGCTGTCCTTCAAAATACGGATAATCATGTCCGCTCCAGACCTTGTGGATTTTAAAATAATCATGGTATTTACCGCTTAAAATCCTGTGATAATCTGCCGGTACAGGCATTGTCGTATCTTCAAACGGAAGACGTACAAACTTCTCATAATATTTTTTTTCCTGCCCACGATTGCCCAATAAACCCAACGGAAAAATCTGCGCCATTCTGTCGGACTGTTCCTCTGGCACACGCGCCATCTGTTCCTCTGCCAGACGGTACAATTCAATCCCCATATGGCGGTTGTCCAGTTTTCTGTTAAAGGTTTTGTGGTATTTTTGTTCCAGCTGAATCAGATTGGCTTCTTTTACCGGCTGTGCAATCTCTCCCGCAATAATGCTGTCCGCAACCGCGATAATGTATTTGACTTCCTCACAGCGATGTTTTTCCTGCTGTTCGTCTTTATACAGGTAATCCAGTACAAAAATATCAATCCCGGCTATGTACGGAAAGTTGTGAAACTGCTTCATATGCTCCGGCTCAAAATTGATATGGACGCTGTTGGCAACGCGCGACAAAAACAACCAATGGTCTTTCTGATGTTCATAGTCATGAATCCGGAAATCCTTTGGCAGTTCTGTCTTTGCGGCTTCTTTAAACCGCGTATAATCCTCTCTTTTCATGCAGATATCCATATCATCGTCCCACGGCACATAGCCGCCATGGCGCACGGTTCCAAGGATTGTCCCCCAGTCCGCAAAATATGTAATACCATGCTTCCTGCAAATTGTTTCAATCACATCCAACACCTGTAACTGCGCCGCCCACGCCTGTTTTACTACTGTCGGAATAAAAAATCCGTTTCTTACCTCATCCCTGAAAAAATCCATTGAAATTTCTTTCATCTGCTCTGCCTCTTTCGCCCAATCCGTTTTTACTGTCCGCCTGAAATGTTTCAAATCCACTTTAGCCGCTTATTCCATAACCGCCATAATTTTTATATAATCTTCCGATTTATCCCGCATAATTTCAAAGCCCCGGTCTAATTCTTCCAGTCTGTAACGATGTGAAATAAACTGTGCCGGGTCAATCTTTTTTTCCTTTAACAAATGCACCACCATATGCCAGTCATCAGTTACTTCTCCTGTAAAAGAGGAGTTCCACGTTCCTGTCACCGTCAACTGGTTTCTTAAAATCTTCCAATAAGCCTGCTTATCAAGCAGCATGTCCGAATACGGATTTCCCACCAGACAGACCTTTCCGCCGGGTGCCGCATGATTTATAGCAAGCAAACAGGTTTCATTTTTACCTACACATTCAAAAAAGACGTCCGCTCCGATTCCACCGGTCTTCTTATCCAGCCATGCTTCTGTATTTTCGCATTTACTGTCACAATACTGTTCTTCTTTGATACCAAGCTTTAAAATCTTTTCTTTTTGAAATTCCTTATTACCGATTACCAGCAGATTTTTCACATTCCGTTCCAATAAAAGCATGACAATAAACATTCCAATCGTTCCCAGTCCGCACACCGCAACTGTATCGCTTGATGATGCTTTCACACGGCGCAGTGCATGGCATGCCACCGACATCGGTTCAAGCATTGCCGCTTCCTCATATGAAACATTTTCCGACAGTTCAATGAGGTTGCGCTCCGGCACTGCGACATACTCCGCAAATCCGCCGTCCCGTCTGGAACCGAGATAACTGTAATTTCTGCACAACTCATACTGCCCTTTCTGACACGCAATACAGTTACGGCACGGAATTAACGGAAAAATGCCGACCCGCTTATTCTGCCATTTTACATCGGCATTTTCACCGGTCTGTACCACCTGACCTGAAAATTCGTGTCCCGGTATCAGCGGCATCTGATGCGCCCCTGTCTGATAAATCCGTGGAATATCCGAACCGCAGATACCTGCCGCCTTCACTGCCACTAACACTTCATTTTCCGAAATGTGAGGTTTTGCAGCCTCTTTATATTGAATATCGCCGACATCTTCCAGCACCCATGCTTTCATTGTGAACTTTCCTCCGATTATATGCTCTTTTGCTCTATGTATTCCCTGAAACGTTTTAAATCCGTACCTGTTGTAATTTTATAATTATTTTCATCGCCCGGTATCATCGCAATATCCATTCCGGCAAGAATTGCCGGTTCAGTTGAACCATTGACCTTCAAAATCTTTTGCGGAAGCAGCCGCTCATTGGATTCATAATATTTCCCCAGCACAAACAGCTCCGGTGCCTGTCCTGCAAAGATTTCCTGCCTGTTTAACAACGATGACACACTTTTTCCATCACGGCTTAAATAAACCGTGTCTTTCATCGGCAGCACCGGAAGTACTCCGTCATGTCCTTCCAATGCGCCAAGGCACTCCGTAATCAATGCTTCTGACAGACATGGACGCGCCGCATCATGAATTAATACCGTATCCTCTGCTTTCGCATAGGTAAAAATATCCCTCAGACCGTTCCAGATGGAAAGCTGCCTGTTTTCACCCGGCTCTGAAAAGCCCTTAAACTTTTTTCTACTATCATATGCCGCAACGCACTCCAAAACCGGTCCGCGCCACGATTCCTGCGCTACAATCTGAATCGCATCAATCTGCGGGTGCATAGAAAGCTGCTCCACGCAATATGACAAAATCATTCTGCCACCAACTTTAATATACTGTTTTGGAATATCCGCCCCCAGCCTGCTGCCGACTCCACCGGATAAAATCAGTGCTGTGTTCATAGCCGCAAATCCCGGATATCCCGCAAAATTTCTCCATAAGGTCTGTCCTTTCCAAACAGCAGCGTTGTTCCCAGCACAAACCCTTTCATGCCCTTTGGCGCAAATTCTAAAATCCGCTCAGCACTGCAGGCACCATCCCAGTACATTTCAAAATCCATGTCCTCTTTTAACGCCAAAAGCTTTGTAATCTTTTTTCCGACATATTGCAGATACATCTGTCCGGCATTTCCAGGATTTACAGACATCACCAAGACCTTTTTTACAATACGCAGCATTTCCAATACTGTTTCTACAGACGTCCCCGGATTAATCGCAATGCCCGGCACCATGCCCGCATCAATAATCGTCTGCAAGGTCGTTGACGGGTGATACTCTGCCTCCGGGTGAATATAGACCGTATCACCTTTTCTTAAATTTTTCAAAAATAAATTAATATGGTTATTCGGGTGTTCAATCATCAAATGCACATCGAGCGGCTTGCTTGTCGCTCCCGCAATATAACGCATATCATTTAACGACATTGCAAAATTCGGAACGTATCTTCCGTCCATAATATCAATATGAAAGGAATCAATTCCGCCTTCTTCCAGTGCTTTTACTTCCTGCGCAAGATTCCCGTAATTTGCGCACATCATCGATGCTGTTAGTTCAAACTGCATATGTATTTCCTTTCTTTAACACGCACTTCTCTATTGCCTCTATATATTCTTCATATGACGGCATTGACGGCCTTGTCACCAATATTTTTTCGTCCATATTTATTTCCTGCTCTATTCATTCTATTTTGCAACGAAAGCATTTTTTCTTATAGGAATATTGCTTAGCAATTCCCATAAAGTAAAAAAGCCACCCGAATCTAATTATCCGGATGGCTAAATACCTGTTCTATATTTTTTCATGCCTCCATGCACAATCAAGACTCATCCTAAATCCTGCTTCTATTATATGTTATATCGGTCAGATTTGGAAATAGTTAACCCTATTCTTAAGTTTCCGCACCTGTTTTCCCAGATGCCACGTCAAGGATTGTTTCTACAATTCGTCACTGAATTCTGATATATCATCATATGTAATTACCTTATTTATCTCCTCAATCCAACCACTGTCATCACTCTCAAACAGCTTTATGAAAGTACATAATTTGACGGATAACTAAAAATTATCTTACAATCATCATACATTATTCTACAACTTTTTGCACCATTTTTATTTTACTCTTTTAGCAAAATTCTTTCCCGACTCCCCTCTTGCAAATCCCCGCCCCTTCCCTTACAATTAATGAAGATAAAGTATCAAACCCAATGATGCCCTACAGCATCTTATTATCTAAAGAAACGGAGATTTCCATGAATATACTGATTTTTGAATATGAACATATGGCAATTGAAGATTTGTGCGAAGCACTGACAAATCTTGGTCATACATATACTGTTATTACTGATGAACAGATATACGACCGTGCCAACAACGCTTTTGCTGCCCGGTTTGATAAGCATATTGAAAGCGCTTCTTATGATGCTGTTTTCACTTTTAATTATTTTCCAATCATTTCTAACTGCTGCAAGAAGCACAATATACCTTATATTGCATTTGTATATGACTCACCGCTGGTTTCACTGTATTCCTACACGATTATCAATCCATGCAATTATGTATTTTTATTTGACCAGCAGACTTATCTGGAGCTTAAAAAAAGAAAATATCCAAACTGTTTATTATATGCCGCTTGCCGTCAATACCAGCCGGCTGGATAAGATGACCGCTTCTGCTGTTTCTGCTTCCCGGCATCCGTTAGATTTTTACCGGAGCGATATTTCTTTTGTCGGCACCATGTATAATGAAGTCCACAACCTGTTTGACCGTATGGAACATTTATCCGATTACACAAAAGGCTATTTACAAGGCATTATGCAGGCACAGATGAAAGTGTACGGATATTATTTTATTGAAGAACTCCTATCCAAAGAAATTATCGAAGATATGCAGCACTCCCTGCCGCTTCAACCGAGAAGTGACAGCGTTAAATCTACAGAATGGCTCTTTGCCCATTATGTAATTGCCCGCAAAATTGCGAATTTAGAGCGTACTGCGCTTTTAAAAGCTGTTTCTGAACATTTCAATACAAAGCTTTATACCCCGAACCCTACACCGGAGCTTCCGCAGATTTACAATATGGGTTCTGTGGATTACCAGCGCCAGATGCCGTATGTTTTTAAAAATTCAGCTATTAACTTAAATATTTCCCTGCGCAGTATCCGAAGCGGTATTCCGCTCCGATGTTTCGACATTATGGGTTGTGGCGGATTTCTACTTTCCAATTATCAGGGAGATTTTTATGAACATTTTATTCCCGGCGAAGACCTTGTGCTTTTTGATTCCCAGGAAGATTTTTTAAATAAATGCGATTACTACTTAAAGCATGACAATGAACGCCTCCAGATTACTGCCAACGGTTATGGCAAAGTAAAAGAATTTCACACTTATGAGGTTCGACTGAAAGAAATTTTTGAAGTTGTATTTTCATAATAACATATTTTTCGGATCCAGTGCTTTTCAATAATTCATCAAATTCTTTTATAAATTATTGGACAGCACTGGATTCCTGTACTTTTTACTTTCTATCTTTCCCCTTATAATATGCTATCAATTCTTCAACACTCTCACTCTGAAGCAGCGGAACTACATTATAAATATCCTCATAATTCCAATCCCACCATTTCATTTGCTCCAGTATTTGAATAGTTTCATCTGGGAAACGTTTTTTAATCATCTTTGCAGGGACACCTCCTACGACCGCATACGGCTCAACATCCTTTGTCACAACCGCATTTGCCGCAATTATACTGCCGTCACCGATATGTACGCCCGACATAATCTTTGCATCACTTCCAATCCACACGTCATTACCAACCACAATATCCCCCTTTATATGAGTATGTCCTTCAATATATGAAAATTGGGGAATAAAAGCATTAAACGGATAAGTTGTACACCACTCTCCCCTGTGTTCACCGCCTAACATAAATGCAACACCATATGCAATAGAACAAAATTTACCAATATGCAGACGGACTCCTTCACCATAATCATTTGCTAAAAATTTTCCATATGTAAATGCTCCTATATCCGCAACCGCTTCCTGCTTTTCATATTCAAATGTTTTGTATATCCGCCCGGCATGATATTTCATAATGTCTGCTTTCGATAAATACCTGCCAATATCATCTTCTGATAAAATACGCTCTTTTTCAATTCCTAACTGTATCAAAATATTTTTCAGCTTTTGATAAAAATTACTGCATATAAATATTACCTCATGTTCATGTGTCAGCTTTTCCAGATAATTCAGTGGCTGAATCATACATGAAAATTTTTCTGACACCATTTCATCTTCCGATACAATTAACGATACTTCAAATACCTCATTTGCAACATTCAACCATTCCCAAAACGCATCTATTTTTTCATATTCCCAATTAATAATGTATTCATTTTTTCTCCTATCCAATAACATCTTTTATTTAAAATATAAGTATGCCATGCCTTTAAATATAGTTTATATTAAAATTATACTATAGATTCCGGTAATTGAACACTCTTTATTCTTTAATTTCCATCATATAAAATCTCCTTTAAACAAATTGAATTTTTCTTTTCTTTGTACTATAATTAATTTATATTCACTATAATAATATAAGGAGTGTTTTATGAACATATTACTTTTTCGATATGGCAGCATCTGTGAACCGGACATTATTGAAACCTTTCAAAAATTCAGTTTTACAGTTGATGAGATTACAGAATTTAAAGAAAATAAAAATCTTTCGGATTCTGACTGCATTGAACTTGTATCCAGACGCATCTTAACAAAGGAATATGCCTTTGTATTTACGATTAATTTCTTCCCGTGGCTTTCACACCTTTGCAATATCAAACACATTCCTTATCTGTGTCTGACCGTTGACAGCCCGGTAATTGAATTATATAACGGTGCCATTAAAAATCCATATAACCGTATTTTTATATTTGACCAACTGTCCTATCTGGATTTTCATGAACAGAATCCAGATCATATTTATCATCTTCCTCTTGCCGCAAATGTCGCACGTACAGATAAATTATTTGAAACAACACCTTCGGATATTAAGAAAAAATACCGGTGCGATATTTCTTTTATCGGTTCGACATATGAGGAGCAGTGTGCATTTAATAAAGTCAAACTTCCTGCCTATGAAGCCGGTTACGCTGACGGAATTATTGAAGCCCAGTTAAAAATTCACGGTTATAATTTTATAGAAGAAATTCTTTCTGATGATTTTATTATAAAATTTATGAAGTATTCACAAAATCTTGAATTTCTGCCGGAAGAACTGCCAACTTACCGTGCGATTGTTGCCCAGCACTTTATAAGCGTAAAAGTCGCCGAACAGGAACGCCTGCGGCTTTTAAAACAGCTTTCCGATAATTTTGACATGCATATATACACCGGCAGTGACACCTCATCTATGCCGAATATCCACAATCACGGCTACGCAAGTTCCCTTTATGATATGCCGCTGATTTTTCATGAAAGCAAAATTAACATCAATATTACCGCACGTTCTATCCGCTCTGCGCTTCCGCTTCGTATCTTTGATGTTTTAGGCTGTGGTGGATTTTTGATTACGAATTTTCAATCTGAACTTCCGGACTATTTTGAAATCGGAAAAGACCTTGTGACTTATGAGAGTGAACAGGATTTACTGGATAAATGCACATATTACTTAGCCCATGAAGATGAGCGGTTAGAAATCGCCCGCAACGGTTATGAAAAAGTTAAGCAATATCATACTTGGGAAATCCGGCTGGCACAGTTATTACAACTGGCTTTCCCTGAACTTATGAACTAGACTATCTATAACGAGTGTCTTATAGCTGCTCTAAATGATGCCAAAAGACACTTGTTATTTTGCTTTCTGCCCTCGTTAAAGAGTCATTTTTACCTCTATTTTTCACAAAGAGTCTAAACAATAAAAAAGAAGCCAGTCCGAAGACTGACCTCTCTTTTTTCATCCATGAAATTCCAATTACTGAAGTAATGAAAGAACACCCTGGTTTGCCTGATTTGCCTGAGCAAGCATTGACTGACCAGCCTGCTGTAAGATGTTGTTCTTTGAGTAAGAAACCATCTCTGAAGCCATATCTGTATCTCTGATACGAGATTCAGCAGCCTGAGTATTTTCACTGATGTTGTTCAGGTTGTCATATGTGTGCTCTAATCTGTTCTGGATAGCACCTAAAGCTGAACGCTTAGATGACAGGCTAGTAATAGCATTCTGAGCATTTGTAAGTGTAGTATTTGCATTAGTATATGAATCTACACCTGCATTTGTCATGCCTAATGTTGCACAGTTCATGTTATCGATAGAGATAGCGATGTTTTCACCAGCGTTAGCACCTACCTGAATACTCTTATTCTTGAATGTACCATCAAGAATGTTCATCTTGTTGAACTGAGTTGTAGAAGCTACTCTGTCGATTTCTGTTGTAAGCTGTGTGATTTCATCGTTAACAGCAGTTCTATCAGCTGTAGCGTTGATATCAGAAGAAGCCTGAACAGCAAGTTCACTAATTCTCTGTAACATAGAATGTACTTCATTTAAAGCACCTTCTGCTGTCTGTACTAAAGAAATACCATCCTGTGCATTAGAAGCAGCCTTATTTAAACCTCTGATCTGGTTTCTCATCTTTTCTGAAATAGAAAGACCTGCTGCATCATCAGCTGCACGGTTAATCTTATAACCTGATGATAACTTTTCTGTAGACTTCTGAAGTCCTGTTGTTGTGATACCTAACTGTCTGCTAGTGTTCATAGCTGTTACATTGTGCTGTACTACCATAATATTTTTCCTCCTTGAATATATAGCGGCTTCCATGCCGCTTAAATTATTTTTCTGTAGTAACCTTCTTGATTACTTACATTTATTATATCGGGTGTATTTTAAAATACTTTAGCCCAATTATAAACTTTTTTTATTTTTTTTGGTCTAAAAAATGTGATTCATACTGATTCAGGTTATTAACACTCTTGTAGTATGCATTTGCTGTACTGGTTGTACGCTTCGCCTGACTAAGTTCCTTACGCATCTGTGCAAATCTTTTTTCTACAAGCTGCTTATTGCGCAGTTCCTGCGCCTGTATGCGCACGCCTAATTCTGTCACTGATGCTACCAATGTCTTTAAACGCTCTATATCCTTTGCATACTTTTTCTTATTGGTCTGCAATTCTTCTTTTATCCGGTTAAAAACCGAATTAAACCCTTCGTCCAGCCGCAGAATTTTTTCTACAACCGCACCTTTATCCGCTATATTTTTTTCAAAAGCTTCTTCCTTAAATTCCGACGCTGTTACAATCGTCTGCTGTATCTCATTATAATCTACAATCTGCTTTAACAATTCCTCTTTTTTTGCCAGACTGTCTATCATAATATCCAGATAATTTTGTGTATCCATAATACTCCTTACATACTTTTTGCGTTCTTCATGACCTGCTTCCATGTATCCCGCATACCGCGAAGTTCTTCCAATGCCTGTTCTAATTCTTCTTTGCTCTTATGGATATTTGCTCTTACCAGTAAATCATAAATATAACGATAAATGTTGTTAAAGTCCTGCGCAACCGGATAAGAATAATTTAGCGTAGACTGCAATTCTTCAATAATTGCCTCTGCTTTTGAAATATTCTCATGCGCCTTTTGAACATCTTGTTCTTCAATGCCTATCATAGCAATATTGCAGAACTTAATTGCCCCTTCGTAAAGGAGCAATGTAAGTTCTGCCGGAGATGCCGTGAGGACTTTGTTGTTGTTATATTTTGCATACGGATTATTTACTGCCACTTCTTGTTCCTCCTACATCCTGCATGATTAGCCAAACAATCCCGAAATTGAAGATGACTGTGCGTTTAAAGCTGCCAGTGCAGACTCCATACGTGAGAACTTCTTGTAGTAAATTTCTTCCCATGTAGAAATCTTGGTTTCCTGATCAGATATCTTTTTATTATATTCAGAATACTGCGTTGCCATTTCCTTATCATTATAAACAGACATATAACTGCTCATACTGTTTGAGGTTCTTAACTTATTACCTAATGTAGAATACAGATTCTGTGAAAGCTGTGAAAAGAAATTAATAACGCCTTCTGAATCATTGGCAATTGCAGCCTTTAACTTATCAGCATTTCCCTTTGTCGTAGAATCATCTGCATCACCGTCAATATGGAATACACCTTTTTCATTTGTTCCAGATGAAAAGTAATTTCCTGTAGATATACCATAATTTGCCAGTGTATAACTCTTACCGTCTATTGTAATACCTGCAAGCATCGTACTCTTCATTGACGAAATAATACCGTCCAATGTTGAATCACGGCGAAGCAGGGAATCCTTAATCTTTGTTTCCCACTTTTCGATTTCATCATCGGACATGGAATCTTTTTCGTCATCTGTCAGCGGCTCATATCCGCTTGCACTTTCCGCATTATATGCCTCATCTAAGGTTTTAATCAGCTCATTGTACTCTGAGAGCATATCTTTAATCGTATCATAGATACCGTCTACATCCGTATCGGTTGTAATCGTTACTGTTTCATCACCTGTCAATGCAGTTGCTTGAATCGTTAAACCATTGATTGAAAAGTTATTGGTTGTATTTTCAAAGGTTGCACCATTTAACGTAATCTTTGCATTGCTTCCGGCAATACGGACTGCTGAATTCGCATCTGTTGTTGTAGATACACCAAGTGTTGAAAGTGCTGCCTGATATTCAGATTCTGTCACACTGGTACTGTCATTCTGATACTTTGTAACAACATCATATGCATCCACCATTTTCTGCGCATAATCGTACTGTTCCTGTGCCGCTGTCTGATAACTCTCTGCCAGCGAATTGCTTCCGGCGATTGCTGTATCATAATCTAAGAGAATCTTACCTGTTGTACTGTCAACCTGTGTTGCATCGGTACTGTCAACACCTGCCTGTGTATAAAATTCTGCAATCTTTGCTTCATTTTCTGTAATTGTGGAAGCCGCCTTGTCAAGCAGTGCATCAATATCACTTGAATAAGTACCGTCATCATTTTGTGTTCTGCTAAGAACGGCTGTATCGCTTCCTGCCACTGCTACGACCGCCTGTGCTGCTGCTAACTGTAACTTTTCATCATCTGTGATTGTACCGTCCGTCTGCTTTGCCTTCAAATCAGATACTGTATCTGTCAGATATTTTCTGGCTGCCGCCAAAGTATCCGCATCCTTCGGATTCCAGTTACCGTTGCCGTCATCGGTATACTCTGCCAGTTCAATAAATTTATTTAAATATTCCTGCTGATACTTCTGCTGTGTATTGGCATCCTGTAAAGAAGCAATCGACTTATTATAAGATGCGATTGCAGTATCATAGTTGCTCTTTGCCGTTGCAGATACATAATCGGACTGGCTTAAAATATTCTGATATTTTGTAATATCTTTTGCAACCGTATCTACTGTAGATGCCTGAATCTTTAACGCTTCCAGGGCACTCTTACCGTTGCTGTTTGCAGCGGTCATAGAAAAATCATTATCTGCACCGGAATTCTTAGCACTGATAAAGAAACGCTGATTAGTCTCATCAAAACTTGCATTTAATCCTGCATCCTTTAATTTTCCGACAAACTGGTTAATTGTCATATCGGAAGACATTGTAATTGTAGTCGTTTTTCCGGAGGCCGTAATGGTAATGCCTGCTCCATCCACAATGTTTTCCATACCTGTTACTTCACTTAACTTATTACTTCCTGTAAGCTTATCGCCGGATGTACTACTGACTTTACCACCGGTCAGATATCCTGTAGACGCCAGCTGTGTTACCTTTAAGGTCTGTGTACCGCTGACTGCGGAAGTTGAAGCTGAAACCGTTGCATAAGATGAATTGTTAATTGTTGCCTTTTTTAAATTATACGCACTTGTCAGTCGGTTGCTTGAAAGTGTTCCTGTATAAAAGTTTGTAATCTTAGTGTTGATTGTCTTCCACTTATCCTGTTTCCATGAGAGCTTTGTCTGTGCTTTCTGATAATCTTCTTTTTTGGTCCGATAGCTTAATACCATTGCAGATACTAATGCTTCTGTATCCAGACCGGACTGCATACCTGATAAACGAATTGGCATATCATCTACCCCTTTCTATAGGTCTATATGTTTTTTACTTGTAATTACTACATTTTTTCATCGACAAGAAGTCCTGCCAGTTCACAGGCCTTTGTAAACATTTTAAGCATTTTCTCAGAAGGAATCTCTTTTAATACTTCTCCTGTTTCCTTGTCTTTAATCTTAATGGTGATCCGGTTCATCGGCTCATACACACCAAACTCCGCAACCGTATTGCTGTTTAAGACTTTGCTGATGTCTTTGACATCTGCAAGGGTTGCTTTGCTTTCCTGACTTTCAGGAGATGTACTGTCCTGTCCAAACGAAAGCTGTACTGCCTGTGCCGCTGTATAATCTGCTGTCTGTGCGCTGCTGCCTGCTGCCTGGACATTTGTCGTTACGGGTGCTGTCGTCTGCACACTCTGTGTTGCTGCCGATGCTTTGTTAATTGATTCTAATCCCACTTTTATCCACCTCCGTGTGATAACGCATACTTTGTTTCCTTGTTCCCCAGTGAATATCCTTTTTCACCGCTTTTAAACTGCGCAGTAACCGCAGTTTATCTCATTTCTTATTAGTATTATCGGTTTTTTGCACCTGAATCTTTAGAATAACTTCTTTAATTTTTCCATATCTACAGACTCTGATGCCTCTTTATTGGCTTCCTGTATCTGTGTAAAGACTTCTTTCCGGTAGATTGGAACGGACTTCGGTGCAGAAACACCGATTTTAATCTGGTCGCCCTTGATTTCAAGAATTTTTACTTCAATATTATCATTAATAATGATTGCTTCGTCTTTTTTCCGCGATAATGCCAGCATTTCTACTCACCCGCCTTTTCTTTTCTTTCTTTTAAAAGATTATAAACCGGAAAGCGAACAACATAGTCTTCATTGACTGCAACTGCCTGAACTGCTTTCATCGTCGCCGTATTAATAATAATCGGCGCTTTTAAATTACAGGTCATCTTTGTAAGATCTGACGGTACTGTCATCGTAACAAATATCATCAGATCATCACTTTTTACATTTTCTCCCAGTTTATAAACAAGTTCATCTTCAACATCCGGTGCATATTCATCCACAATATATTCCGGCTTAATAATCGGCAGTGCCAGTGCCTGCTCATCTAACGACTGCAGCCACATAATTGGTTTTTCTTTCTTATCTTCTGTTTCATATACAATTGCAAACCGGCTGCAGTCCTCAAACCCAATCAGCCCTTTTTCAAATGTAATCACTTTGGCAGCATCAATTTCCACTGTGCCAAACCATTTTGTATTAATCTGCATATTTTACTCCATTTCTGAGCGACTTGTTGCGAAGCGGCGATTTCTCATCTGCCATAATGGCTATTTGTTTTCGCTCAAAAACAAATAGCCGTGTGAAACATATGCTATCAAGCATATTTTTTGCATTTCTCCATTTTCTAATAAAGACTGCCTGCGCACATTCTCACAAGCAGTCTTTTATTTTGCTTTTATTTTTATCCTAAGAAATCTAACAATGTCTGCTGTACAACTTTACTTGCAGCCTGAAGAGATGCGTTGTATACCAGCTGGGCTGATGTATAGCTTACAACAACATCTTCCAGATCAATATCTTCATTGGCAGACTTGCTTTCTGTGACATTGGTAAACTGTTCTGTAAGTCTTCCCTGTGTCAGCTCCAGTCTTGTAAGTCTGTTACCGACATCTGCATTGGCAAGGGAAATCGTCTGCTTATAGCCCTGCATCTGTGAAATGCCGCTTTCAAATGCCTTTGTCATTTCATCTTCTGCCAGTGTCTTCTGCTTATTTAAGCCATTCAGCATAGAATTTAACTTTTTCTGTGAATCCTCATCGCTGTACTGACTTTCCTTTAACATGCCCTCAACCTGTGAGATCTGGCTTTCTAAATCGAGTACATTCTGAACGGATGTCACAAGATCATCAATATCTCTTCCGAGGTTGATATCGAATGCTTCGTTGGCCTCTGTATTAATCTTAATCTTCTGTGCATAGTTGATGTTATATTCTACATCTTCTCTTACCTTATCATAGACGATTCCTGTCTTATTATCCACACAGTCATAGTACATGGTAGGATTCAAATCATCTTTAACGAAGTTATTCTTCTGATACGTAAATGAAAAGCTGTCTGAGGTGTAAACCTGCTTATAAACATTTTCACCCAGCAGCACTTCGCCTGTTGTCGCATTAAAGGCAATTTCATCATCACCCGGAATGTAGTTTTTATCCGTTGTATTTGTAAATGTCAGTGCAGTACCGGTAGAATCTGTAATGCTGTACTGTCCGTTGGCATCCGGATTGACCGTTGTTGTCGTTGTAATCGGGTTGCCGTCTGCGTCCAGCTGCTTGTTACCATTGCCATCTAACTGATACGTTGTAACGGTTGCCGTGCCATCTGCGGCAAAGCTGATATCTGTATTGTTATAGCTTAAGCTATATCCGGTGTTTTTCACATCTGAATAGCCAAGGCGCAGTCTGTAGACACTTTCCACATTTGGCATCACAGCATTGCCATCTGTATCGTAAGATACATTGAGATTTAAAATATCTGCATTGCTGTACGCATTGGTATAGACGGTCTTGCTTGAAATATCATCTCTGCCAAACTTCTGTGTAATCGTATAATCTGCTTCAGCTGCCAGTGCATCGGACTGATAGGTCAGTGTCGTATCAGTCTTATAACCGGTAAATACGTAACGTCCGGCGTAATCTACATTTCCTTCATCGTAGAAAGTCTTTTTTAAAGCCTTTAAGCTTTCTGCAATCGTATTTCTCTGTTCTGATGCATAAGAATCGGATGAACCCTGATTGCAGTATTCATACAGCTTATTAATAACAGATTCGCCCTGTGTCAGCGCGCCCTGTGTTGTTGAAAGCCACTGCTGTGCATCTGGGATATTTTTCTTTAAATACTGTGTTACTTCATTTAAGCTGGCACGAAGACGTAACGCACGAATGGCAATAATCGGGTCTTCTGACGGCTTATTAATCTTTTTTTGTGTAGACAGCTGGGTATCCAGTGTATTAACCTGTTTTTTATTCACCTGGATATTTGCCATACTGCTGTTAATCATCATCTGATTTGTAATTCTCATATCTTCTCCAATCCGGAATGAAACCTAATCATTAAAACTTATAGTCCTGTTCCATTAATCAGCTTGTCATAAATTTCGTTCATGACAGACATCATCTTTGAATTTAAGTTATATGCCTGCTGGAATTTCATCATATCCATCGCTTCTTCATCGGTATCAACACCCATGATTGATAAGCGCTGATTCTGAATTGTTGTGCGCAGGTTGTTGTAATTATCTAACATATTCGTTGCATTGCTTGAATCAATGGACATATCACTGACCATACTTTCAAGGAAGTAAGCGCCTGTACCACCGTCAAAAATCTTTTCGCTCTGAAGCTTTCTTAACTGTTCCATAATATCCGCTTCTGCCTGTCCGGTCGCCGCAGAACTTCTTGTTGCAAGCTTATCGGCATCTTTAACCAGTTCTGGGTTGACTGTAATGTTTAAAGCCGTCATCGTATCTGTGTTTGTCTGTGTTACAAACAATGAAATGCCGTGCTGTGTTCCGTCTGATGTCAGACCACTCTTTAAAACGTTATTAACCGATTCCGACAATGTGGAAATGAACTGGTTTAACTGGGACTGGTAATACGGAATCCCCTTAAAATCTGTATTCTGTTCATTTCTTAATACAGATTCCAATACTTTGTTACCGTCTGAATCCAGAATGTAATCGCCGTTCTCATCTACTTTGTACTGTTCAAACTCACCATTACAGCCGTCACGGATATCTACCAGTGCCTTCATCTGTCCGCCAAGAGACGGGCTGTAAAGATTGAAGTTTTGTCCGCTCTCCCACTTTACATCATATAAAGCGGCAGCATCGGAAGCATTTCTCTTATCTGCTCTGGCTTCTGTATAAAGCTTATTGTAATCGTATCCTGCAACCAGTGTCTGTCCGTTAATGGATACCCTGAAATCTGTCAGACCGTTTCCGATGTCTTCTTCATTGATGCTGACATTGACAATCTGTGCCAGATCATCAATCAGCGCATTTCTCTTATCTCTTAAATCATTTGCATCGCCGTAGTTGGCTTCAATCTGATTAATCTGTCTGTTTAAAGAAGCGATGTTTTGTGCATAGGAATTAATCTGCTCTACCGCATCCTTGATTTCGTTATTTGCATCTTCCTGAATCTTTCTAAGATTCGTAGACAATGTATTAAAATACTGCGCCATGCTCGCTGCATTGTTAATCAGCTGATTCTTTGTCGAAGCCTCGCCCGGTGCTTTAATAACTTCTTCTACCGATGTAAAGAACTTCTGATATTCCTTACAGTAACCGTTCAGATTCCATTCATCAAAGAAATCTTCAATCTGATCCATATAATTTTCTTTTGCTTCATATTCACCATAATTTGCCTGATTGTTACGGTATTTTTCATCGTAATAGCTGTCACGCAGCTGGCTGACACCGGTTACTTTAACACCGGCACCGAGCATACCGTAGGTCGAGAACGTACGTAATGCCTGTGCAGCTTCTGTGGATGCCTGCTGTTTTGAATATCCCTTTGTATTAATATTGGATACGTTATGTCCCGTAACATTCAGCGATGTGGATGCTGCCTGCAGACCGCTGTATGATATTGTTAATCCAAAAAAAGTTGATGCCATATTTTCCTCATTTCCGGGCGGTTTTATTACCGGGCAGCATCCGCTGCCATGGTCATCTGCTTTCGCCCCGGTGCAGATAACTGTTTAAACTTCATTTTATGCATTTCCAAGTGAAACGATTAAGCTTTCTAACATATCGCTGACAACATTAATATACCGTGATGCTGCATTGTATGCCTGCTGGAACTTAATCATCTTTTCAAGTTCTTCATCAGAAGATACACCCTGCAACTGTAAACGCTGGTTATCATATCCGTTTACCATGGTTTCCTGATTGCCCACGTAATTGTCAAGCACACGACCCATCGTTGCGTATTCACTGATGAAATTTGTATAATATGTATTAAAATCTGACTTTGCATAGACCTCAGGATTTAAAGAAGCAAATTTGTTCTCCCACATATCCACCAGTTCCTGTGCTTTATCAAAATCTTCTTTTCCCTGTTTCGTCGTCAGTGCAATCTTACCGACATTCTGTGCAACTTCCTCGTTCATCTCAAGGCTGCCGATCGTATAGTAAGACTGGTTGCCCTTCACATCCAGATTGTTTCTGACATAAATCGTACCACCGTTCGCATCGGTTGTCACGATATAACGCTTGGTATTGGTACGGGAAATCAATTCCTCACCGATGGTCTTATCATCGTCCATACCATAATCTGTCTTATCCATGTCCAAAACAGAATATACATAAGAATCTACCTGTTCTTTCTGTGTCAGTGTTTCATCTGTAAAAAGGGCTTCCTCCGATGTGTAACTGTATGTTCCGTCACCATTGTCCGTTCCCTGTACTGCCTGTCCGTGTCTTGTATACAGAACTGCATTGGATGATGCTTTATATGTATACTTCGCTGCGGCAATTTCATTGCCTTCACTGTCTGTCAGCGGTGCATCCAGCGTAATTTCTTTTTCAGGACATAAAACATCATTGATGGACTCCACAATCCCGTTTACCAGCTTATCCAGCCCTGCCATCGCACTTAAAATAGCAGACGGTTCAATGTATGTATTGTAATAATCCTGCTTTTCCTGATATGCGGCATTGGCTGCATCGTATGCTGCCTGTCCTTCTGCCGTTGTCAGGTCATAATCACTCTCATCCGGCTTTACCGGTACATCGGAAGCCTTGACATTGACACTTCCCCGCGCAATAATTGCACCTTTTAATGAACCCATATCATTTTTACTGCCATTTGAAATCGGCTGTGTAATGTCAAATACATCCTTTTCAAAGGAAGGCCAGGTTGGAATCAGCAGCGAATTACTGTCCATGGTTCTTGTGGACATCTCTGTCACATTATTCTCATTGACAAACGGAATGCCTTCGCATGTGACGATGACACGTCCGTTTGCTTCTTCATAATAAGACATCTTAATATATCCACTGAGTTCATCGAGTGCATTATCACGCTGGTCACGTAAATCGTTGGCATATTCGCCCGAACCGGATTCAATTCCCTGAATCTGCTTGTTTAATGCAAAAATGGTCTGCCCCAGTTCATTAATCCGGTTTACGGAATTCTGTACTTCGGTATTCAGCGTTGTCTGATAGTCTTTTAAACTCTCATAGATTTTATTGGATCTGTTTACAAATGCTGATGTATACTGAATTAAAGAGGATCGTGCAACGGTGCTTTCAGGATTCTTGCTTAATTCATTCACTGCGGAATATAAATTTTTCAAGCAGTCCTGATAGGTAACACCCTGCATTTCACCAAAAAGATCTTCTACTTCTTCTACGGCTTTTAAGTTGCTTTCATAGTAACCCAGTCTGCCGTTCTCTGTCCGATACGCTCTGTCGATAAACGTATCGCGGATTCTGCGGATTTCACTGACGGAAACACCGAGTCCGTATTTATCAATTGTATTACTTCTCGTACCAACAGTCAGATACGTCATATCTTCAAACGTAATCTGCTGTCTTGTATACCCCTCTGTATTAATGTTGGCGAGGTTATGTGCTGTTGTATTTAAAGCTGTCTGCGCGCTGTGCAGGCCGGAAACGCCAATATACAGACTTCCCATTCCGTTTGCCATTGTTTCTCCATTTCTGCCCTCATCTGCTTATCCTTAAGCCGGCCGTCCTCCCCTCCGTGGGAAAACCTGTATAAAGTATAAAATTAAATATTACTGTCTTGCATCAAAGCCGCTGACGGTCTGGATTCTCTCCTCGTCATAAGCGTTTTTACTGTAGTTTCCTGTCTGTGGTGTAAGCACTGCATTTTTTGCAATGTTAAGTTCAAACTCAACCATATCCAGTGATTCTTTTGTCAGTAATTTATTATTCTCGTTGATTTTCATCAACTCATTTAATGTCTGTTTAAGCTGTGCATTAACTGCCTCAAGTGCATCATGCTCTTTAGGCTGCTTCTTTAGCACTTCTAAAATATCTTCTAATTTAATGTCTGTTCTTCTTAAATTGAGTACATTGCAGATATCATCTACATTTTCCATACGCTGCTGTTCCAGTTTGTTAATGGCATCAATCTGAGCCTGTTCCTGAACCAGAATATCCTGTAACCGCTCAATATCCGCACCGACAATTGCCTTTGTCTTATTATTGGATAACTCCAGCAGTTTTTTATACTCTGCATCTTCCTGTCCAAGTACATCAATAAGTGTATCAATTAAACTTGCCATGAAAGAATCTCCTTAAAATGTTAATGTTGCAATATTCTCAAGCATCTTACCGGCAACTTCCTGCGCACTCACACGATATGTTCCTGCCTCCATTGCCGCTTTTATCTGTGCAACCTTGTCTTCTCTTACTTCCGATGTCCGGCTTACTGCCTCTTTTGCTGTCTGATAATCCTTTGCTGTTCTTGAAATTTCCAGTTTATCACTATATGAAGCAGTACTGCCTCCCTTCTTTGCAGAAGAAGCTGCCCCACTCTGATAAATCCGGTTCACAGCACTGTATGCCTCTACACGCATTGCTGACCGCCTCTCTTTCCGTTTAAACTCTTTTCCTATTCTCATTAAAATGGTTTCAGAAATATTATCGGTACTTTCGGCATATTCCTTAACCTGTTTTTACAATTTTTAAATACAAAAAAAGAAAGAATCGCCCGGAATTCTGTATATATCCTGAGTAATTCTTTCTTTATGCTCTGTAATATAGAATCTGTTATTTATCAAGGAATCTCATTCTTGCATTGTCACGATCCCTGCCTGCCCTTGGTGCCGGTGCCGGTGCCTTATACAGATTATCCAGCTTGTTTGCCATCGTCCCTTTACACTTATCACAGTAACGCCCTGTCTTAATCGTTGCACCACAGCACTCACACTGCAGCCCGATCGGTGAATCATCCGTAAAGCAGAGACGTTCTTCACGCACCCACTGTTCAATCTGCTTGGTGCTGACTTCAAATTTATCTGAAATCTCCGAAATGCTTGCAACTTTGTTGTCGCGGATATATTCCTTAATTTCCATAAACTTGTCTTCCAGCTGTTTAATACAGCTCGGGCATAAATTACGGTAACTGCCGCCTATATAATTATATAATTTCCCACATTGTCTACAATTTCTAACATCCATAACCAATTCTCCCATTCTGCCGTTCCCGGCATTTTCTTAAAATCCTTTCCCCGCACACAGACATAAAAAATATACTTTCTGTGCGCCCTTTTCATATAAAACTTTTGCGCAGCTGTCTATCGTTGCTCCTGTTGTATAAATATCATCAACAAGTAAAATTTTTTTATATTTTACTACATTTTCTTTTACAAGGAAAGCCCTTTCTACATTTTTTCTTCTTTCCTCATCATTTAATTCTTTCATTGGAGTTGTTTTTCTGGTACGGACCAGGATTTCCGAAGCACAGATCAGATTCAGATTTTTAGATAGCTCGCGCGCAATCAGTTCTGCCTGATTATATCCGCGTTTTCTTTGTTTGGCTGCATACATCGGTACGGGAAGCACAAGATCAATATCCCATTTTCCAATGAGTGCACCGCACTGCTGCGCCGCCTGCCTGCCGTAAAATGCCGCATATTCTCTTTTATCATGATACTTGAATTGGTAAATGGACTGTTTGATGCCGTCCGTATAGGCAAAGACCGCCACACCGCGTTCATAAAAATGGCATTTCACCGTACAGTCATAGCAAAACTGCTGCGTATCCGTCTTTTTTAACGGTTTGCCGCACTTCATGCAGCGCGGTTCGCCGATATATTCAAGTCTGTTGTCACAATCCGGACAGATTTGTCTTCGTCTGCCCTTTTCAAACCCCAGAACCCCGCCGCAGACCGGACATGCCGGCGGAAACACTATATCCGTCAGTTCTTTGATGCCGGTCTGTGCAAGCTGCTGTATATATTCTTTTAAGTTCTGCATGTTATTCCGCTTGTTTTTTCCCTGTTTCATTTTCCCCTCTATTTCACAAACGTTCAAATTCTAAATGATGCACAAACTGAATTCATTTCTGAAGAATCTTTGATTTAAAGATTATCCATTTCCTGAATCCGCAGGTCCAGTGAAGAATATCGTTTCTGCTCCGATTCATTTGCCGCCATTTCATGAAAGCAGTCTTCCAGTCCTACCATGCAGACACAGGTTCTCGCCCTTGTCACTGCCGTGTATAAGAGATTGCGGTTCATCAGCATACGTGGTCCCGGAAACATCGGAATCAGCACCGCCGGATATTCACTGCCCTGCGATTTGTGAATTGTAATCGCATATGCCAGCTCCAGTTCATCCAACTGTGTAAAATCATAGTATACAAAACGGTCGTCTTCAAACCGCACCAGCATCTGTTCCGAAAAGAAGTTGATGTCTTCTATCACACCGGTGTCCCCATTGAAAATGCCGTTGCCGCGGTCATAGGTAACGCCATACCGGCTTTTGCGCTCCCATTCCAGCTGATAGTTATTTTTTATCTGCATGACCTTATCGCCCACGCGGTAAATGGTATCCCCGACTTCTTTTTCCATTTTGTCTGCGGACGGCGGATTTAAGTACTGCTGCATAATCCGGTTTAACCGCTGTGCGCCGACTGCGGATTTTCTCGTCGGTGTCAGTATCTGGATGTCTTTGCGGTCCGCGTGGACATAATCCGGCAGTTTTTCTTTAATCAGTGTACACATCGCCGCAATAATGGCATCGGGGCTGTTCCGTCTGACAAATAAAAAGTCTTTACTGTATTTATTAAGTGTTACCGGTTCGCCTTTATTAATCTTATGCGCGTTCATGATGATTTCGCTCTCTGCCGCCTGTCTGAAAATCTTTTCCAGCTTCACGACTTCAAAGCAGCCCGAATGGATAATATCCTTTAACACATTTCCCGGTCCAACACTCGGTAACTGGTCCACATCGCCCACAAGAATCAGACGTGTTCCGACAGCTATTGCCTTTAGCAGTGAGTTCATAATAGATACGTCCACCATGGACATTTCATCTACAATAATGACATCTGTTTCCAGCGGATTGTCTTCATTTCTTTCAAAATGCATGCCTGTGTTCTGTGAATCGGATGCACTGCCGCAGATTTCAAGCAGTCTGTGAATTGTCTGCGCTTCATATCCGCTTGTTTCTGCCATCCGCTTTGCCGCACGGCCCGTCGGCGCTGCCAGACGGATTTCCAGCCCTTCCATTTCAAAATATTTAATAATGGTATTAATAGTTGTTGTCTTTCCCGTTCCCGGTCCGCCCGTAATAACCATCAATCCATTTAAAACAGCCTTATGAACCGCCTGTTTCTGGATATCATCAAGAATTATGTCGTTTTTTTCTTCGATTTGCGCGATTCTCTGACCGATTTCCGCTTCATCCTGCGAATACGGGATATTCAGTTCGATCAAATGCTTGGCAATAGAAGCCTCCATATAATAATACATCGAAGCATAAATGCACTTTTCGCCAGACGCATTTTCACGGACAACAATTTTTTTATCAATTGCCATATCCATGATATGGCGCTCCATATCACGAATATCTATTAACAACAGTGCTGTGACCCCCTGCTCTAATTCTGTCCACGGCAGATAGATGTGTCCCTGTCCTGCCGCCTGTGTCAGCACATACAAAATCCCACTGCGGATTCTGAAATCCGAATCTACTTTAATGCCAGCCTTTGCCGCAATTTCATCGGCCGTTTTAAATCCGATGCCGTCAATATCGTCTGCAAGTCTGTAAGGATTCTGCTTAATAATTGTATATATTTCCTGTCCGTATCTGGAATAAATTTTACCCGCAATTCCCATGCTGATGCCATAGTCCTGTAAAAACATCATGGCTTTACGCATGTCGCGTTTATCGACAAGCTGAGCTGCGATATCCATCGCTTTTGTAAGACTGATGCCTTTAATCTCCGCAAGACGTTCCGGTTCTTCTTCCATAATGCGGAAGGTGTCATCCCCGAACTCTTTTACAATCCTCTCAGCCATTTTTTCACCAATGCCTTTGATAGCACCGGATGCAAGATAACGTCTGACCGACTTGGTGTCGTCCGGCGCTTTGAATTCATAAGATTTAATAGAAAACTGCATATCATAGGACGGATGTTTGACAAATCCTCCATTTGCAGCAATAAATTCACCTGCGTTGATGTAACTGAATACACCAACGCAGGTAATCTCTTCACCTTTATAAACCACGTTGAAAACGGTATAGCCGTTGTCTTCATTGCGGTATATGATATTTTCTACAAAGCCTTCAATATATTCTGCTTCGTAATCTAAATTACTCCTCAATTCCGTAATTCCTCTTCATCTGATTATAAAGGGTCTGTGCCAGTCCCAGTCCGCTGCCGTTTTCTGTACTGCACAGTGCTTCAGACAGCTTTGACACCATCTGGTCACCAAAATAGCTGGACATGGTACTCATTCCGGAATCACTGCTGTCAGAAGACAGTCCAAAAATAGAAGCATAGCTGTTATCATCATCACTGCTGTCTACTTTTGCCATTTTAAGCATGGATTTTACCATCTGTTCTGCAAAATATTCTTCAAAATCCTTGCAGACTTCCATGAGTTCATCGCTGGAAGATCTAGATAAATCCTTATTATTTAATGTGCTTTCAAGCGCACTTGTTGTTGAATTGGTATAGGTACCGTTTAAATATGACGAATTTAATCCGCTGATTGTATCGCTCATATGTACACCTTTCCTCCCCGGCATTAAACTGCCGCACCGCTGCTTTTACTTATCGCTTCAGATTGTTTGCCTGCTCCATCATCGTATCGGATGTGGTAATTGCCTTTGAGCATAATTCATAGGCTCTCTGCGCTGTAATCAGATTTACCATTTCTGTTGCTACATTGACATTAGAAGCTTCCAGATATCCCTGCTTTAAAGTACTCTTTTTGCCTACCTCATCGATATCTTCATTTAATGCAATACCGGATGCTTCCGTTTCCATTAAAAGAGAATCTCCTGTCTTATCAAGACCTGCCGGATTGGCAAACTGGAATAATCCAATCTTTAAACCGATTGCCGTCGGATTGTTGTTATTTTCTTCACTTGGATATAATAAATTACCGTCGCCGTCTACTGTAATCTTTGTCGGGTCATATTCCGGTCCCAGCACCAGTTCATTACCGTCTGAGCTTAATACCGGAAGACCTTCTGATGTACAAAGCATATAGCCTTCTGTTGCAATTGAGAATCCAAAGTTACCGTTTCTTGTGTAATAAGTCTGTCCATCTTCACCGACTACACCGAAAAAGCCGTTTCCTACGATTGCAAAATCCGTGTCACTGTCTGTTTTGTTGACAGGACCCTGTACATACTGTGATGTTACAGCAGATACTCTTGAACCCAAACCAACCTGTGCATTAACCGGCTTTGTTTCACCGTTTGCAGATGTGGTCTTTGCCTGTAACTGCTGATATAAAAGGGATTTAAAATGTGTTGTTTCCATCTTGTATCCTGTTGTATTTACATTTGCAAGATTATTGGAAATCGTATCTACATTTGTCTGCTGTGACGTCATGCCTGCTGCTGCCGTCCATAATGATCTTACCATATTCTTCTCCATTCCGTAATCAATACCGGTGATTTTACCGGCAGCTTACTACCATAATATTAATGTCTTTTAACCCGGACCTTATTATAATTCTGACATTGTCACCATTTTGCCAAGCATTTCATCAATTGCCTGGATGACTTTCTGTCCGCTTTCATACTCTCTTGCAACCGCAATCATGTCCACCATTTCTGATACGACATTAATATTAGAAGCTTCTAAGTAGCCCTGCTGTACGGTTGCCGTACAATCCTGTTCGGTTGCACCATCCACCGCACGGTACAGATTTTCACCGTATTCTTCCAGATAGTTATAATCTTCAAAATCAACCAAGGCAAATGTATCTACATACTGTCCGTCTGCAAAAATATTTCCCTGTGAATCAACAGATAATTCATTCAAATCTGTCGGAAGCTGGATTCTTCCGCCTTCACCTAAAATATAATCGCCGTCTTTTGTCACAAGATAGCCTTCTGAATTCATCTGAAATGCGCCATCTCTGGAATACATTGTGCTTGTTACACCGTTCTTATTGGTGAACTCTACCGAGAAAAAGCCCTGTCCTGCCAGTGCAAAATCATAGGTGTTGTTCGTTGCCTGTAACGAACCCTGCTCCCAGTTTCTGTATGTTTCCCCAATCTTTGCACCCAGACTGACTGAACCGATATTCTGGTTTAAATGTCCGACTGTTGCATCTTTAATCTTGATGGCATACATGGAATCAAATGCCTGTGTTGTACAGCCCTCTGCTTTAAAACCTGTCGTTGTTGCATTTGCAAGGTTGTTGGAAATCACATCCAGTCTTTTCTGGGAATTCACCATTCCTGTGTACCCTGTGTAAAGCCCCTTTACCATTTCTTTCCTCCTCCGCTCACTTCTTATTTTGCTGATAATTATTTATCATCTCTGTATCCTGCAAGGAATTCAATAAACTTACCGGTTCCGATTGCAACTGCTGTCATCGGGTCTTCGGCTGTCATTGTATGGATTCCTGTCTTTGATTCAATCAGTTCTTCAAGTCCCTGCAGCAGGCTTCCGCCGCCTGTCAGGACAATTCCTCTGTCTGCAATATCGGAAGCTAATTCCGGTGGTGTCTTTTCCAGTACACTGTGTACGGCTTCAACAATCTGGGATGTTGCTTCTTTTAATGCTTCCTGTGTTTCTTCTGACGTTACCTCAACTGTCTTTGGAAGACCTGTTACAAGGTTTCGTCCTCTTACGTTCATTGTTGCAATCTCGGTTCTCGGATAAGCTGAACCGACTTTTATCTTAATATCTTCCGCAGTTCTTTCACCAATCAGAAGATTGTGTTTCTTTCTCATATATCGGACGATTGCTTCATCAAAATCATCACCTGCAATCTTAATGGAGGTGCTGACTACTGTACCGCCTAAAGAAATAACAGCGATATCTGTTGTACCACCACCGATATCAACAATCATGTTACCGCAAGGTCTTGAAATATCAATCCCTGCACCGATGGCAGCTGCAATCGGTTCTTCAATGATTGCTACTTCTCTTGCGCCAGCCTGAAGCGTTGCATCTTCTACTGCTTTCTTTTCTACTTCTGTAACACCTGACGGTACACAGACACTGATTCTTGGCTTCTTTAACATTCTCTTGCCGATTGCCTTTTGGATGAAGTACTTTAACATTTTTTCAGTTACTCTGTAATCAGAAATAACACCCTGTCTTAACGGTCTGACCGCTACAATATTGCCCGGTGTTCTTCCTAACATCAGACGTGCTTCTTCGCCGATTGCCTTAATCTTGTTGGTATCTCTGTCAAATGCTACTACGGACGGTTCTTTTAAAACAACGCCTTTTCCTTTTATATAAACCAGAATACTGGCTGTACCCAAATCTACTCCGATATCGGTTGATAACATATGAATCCCCTTTCCGATGTTCTTCATTCTATCTATGTTCGTTTTTCTTATTTTCTTCATTTCTATATATATGTAGACAGTATAACGCAGTCTAAACATACATCGTAGAATACCATTATATACAACATTTTCAAAATTTAAAAGGGGTTCATCAAAATTTTTTCAAAAAATCTTTAAACCTCTTTTTTCCGGTTAAATACAATATCAAAAATTTCATTGAATCGCACTTCAAAATTATGAAACTCTTTTACTTTTCCATATCCGTTTGCTGCTATCTGCCGACGTTCTGCATCATGCGATAAATAGTACTGACACTTATTTACTAAATCATCATGTGATTCATACAATACCAAATCTTCACCCGGTACAAAATGCCGGTAAAAATCCGCCTGATAGTTGGACATCAAAAATCCCCCTGCACCCATGATATCCATTGCGCGCAGTGGAATTCCTGTTTTAATGCTCCGCAATGTAATATTCAGATTAATGTCGGAGCATTTAAAAACGTATGGCATCATATCATAATAATCAACGCTCCCCATATTAATCACGTTCGGTAATTCAGGTGTCGGATTTTTAGTATATAGCTTTACTTGATATATTTCAGAAAGTCTTTTTAATATCTGCGTTCTTTCTATATTTGCCATTTTTTTGCATAGAATACCGTCTGCAAGTACATCCTCTAAATCAATCAACAAATTTTCTGTAGGTTCCAGCTCTTTTAGATTCAGTTTTTTTGTTATCTCTGGTAGAAAATTATAACCATATACTTTAATTTGTGCATTCATAGCCGCATCTAAATATCCTCTTGTATAAGATGTCATTGCTATATTATCATATTTACGCTGTCCTTGTCTTTCATTATACATGCTCCCCAAAAAAGATATCTGAGATGAAAGCAGCTGAATGAGTTCTTTTACATCTTTATTGTCCCTATATTTAAACACTTCGTTCATCCTCTCCAACCTCACCATATTGACCGGCAACGGCATATAGTAAATATGTGAAGCTCCCATATTTATCAGCTGTTCACACAATTGTTCATCAAATATAAAGCAATAATTACATTTATTATAAATGGACTTCGTAAATAAACGATACATCGGACTGTCATATACAAAGGAAATGTATGGTATATTATATTTCACCATGCAATCTGAAATAATACTGCTGTAATTAAATGTAAACACACAGTCATAATGTTCAATTTCCAGCTCTCTATCAAGCAGAACACAAAAATCTTCATCTGATAGTTCTACGATAACATTTGCTTCTATACATTTATAGGAATGTCCCATTCTTGTCAGACATTCCTCTAAGTCTTTTATCAAAAAGCTCTGATAATAAACAATTAATATATTCATTTGTACTCTCCCACACTATTTTTTCCTATTAAAATACTCTTTAAATTCGTCCAGCGCTTCGCCAAACTTATTAGACGTTGCGGACGGGAAGCTGTTTAACATGGAATTTTTGAATTTGCCGACCTTTTCCTTTGCCGCATCCAGTTCCAGTCTTAAGCGTTCCGCACGTGCTTCCTGCATACTGAAAAATTCACGGCTTCTTTCATTATTCTTATCCGTAAATACTTCTTTTGCATCGTTTAAACGCTCTGTCAGTTCTGACAGTTCATTTTTAATTCTTGTTTCATACGTGAGCAGCTTCTGGAAATCCAGCGCCTTTTTAAACGCATCAACCGTATCCACGGATGCCACCGCAATGATAAAAAATAATCCAACTCTTAATATATTTGCCGGAACGGAAGCCACCAGTGCCGCAACCGGAATATGCACAAAACAGACCAGCAATACCGTCAGCACGCCCCAGAATAAGGATGAGGTCAGACAGATATAGCCGTGAATCTGAAACTTTTTATTGCTGTAATCCCAGTAGCGCATGTTAAACATCATTTCCATCAGTACCCCTGTGACATATTCCAGCGCCGTTGCACCGATTGTACCACAGATGTATACTAAAACATAATTATCCTTTGCCCAAAGTGTTGATAACAGCATGATTACCGCTCCCGAACCGTACAGTGGCAGCATCGGACCTTTTAAAAAGCCTCTGTTTGTCAGTTTGCGCTTGTTAAAGGATACAATGGCGGATTCAATGCACCACCCTAAAAAGCTGTAAATAAAAAAGAACGCAATCCACTCTGTAATACTATAATTTTCAATCATACAATTCCTCATTTCTTCATTTTTAAATGCATTTCTATCAAATTTATACAGGATACGGCAAGGCGTACTCCGTAAATACAGTTTCACACCTGCCCTGCGGCAGCTTACTTTTTCTTAAAAAACACACTTTATTTAAAAACAGTATAAGCCGACAATGGATGGTTTGTCCATAGCCGGCTTATATCTTCCCTCTGGCTTTCTTTATTCTTCCAGAATTTCCCGTTGTTTATTCCTGGATTTCAGGATATTTTACAAATACATTTTTAATGCATCTACACGGTCAAGTTTTTCCCATGGCAGATTCAGGTCGTTGCGGCCGAAATGTCCATAGCTTGCTGTCTGCTTGTAGATCGGTCTTCTTAAATCAAGCATCTTGATAATACCTGACGGTCTTAAATCGAAGTTTTCACGGATGATTTCTACAATCTTATCTTCGCTTAACTTCCCTGTTCCGAATGTTTCCACGCGGATAGATGTCGGCAGTGCAACACCGATCGCATAAGATAACTGGATTTCACATCTGTCTGCAATACCTGCGGCAACGAGGTTCTTTGCTACATATCTTGCGGCATATGCTGCGGAACGGTCTACCTTTGTGCAGTCCTTACCTGAAAATGCACCGCCGCCGTGTCTTGCAACACCACCGTAAGTATCAACGATAATCTTACGACCTGTCAGACCGCTGTCGCCGTTTGGTCCGCCGATTACGAAACGTCCTGTCGGATTGATATAAATCTTGGTGTCATCATCTACCATACTGCTGTCTACAATGGCATCAATAACATACTTCTTGATATCTGTATGAATCTGTTCCTGTGAAATTTCCGGTGCATGCTGTGAAGATACAACGATGGCATCCAGTCTTACAGGCTTGTTGTTTTCATCATATTCCACTGTAACCTGTGTCTTTCCGTCCGGTCTTAAATAAGACAGTGTACCGTCTTTTCTGACCTTTGTCAGCTGTCTTGCAAGCTTCTGTGCAAGTGCTGCGGAATATGGCATATATTCTTCTGTTTCATTGGTTGCATAGCCAAACATCATACCCTGATCGCCTGCACCAATGTCATCTGCATCCGGATCAATGCCTTCTTTTGCTTCAAGTGCCTTGTCAACACCCATTGCAATATCCGGTGACTGCTTGTCAAGTGCCACCATAACGGCACAGGTATTACCATCGAAGCCTTTTTCAGAGCTGTCATAGCCGATTTCTACTACGGTATCTCTTACAATCTGTGCAATATCTACATTGGCCTTTGTTGTAATTTCACCCATAACCATCACAAATCCTGTATTGGTTAATGTTTCACAGGCAACTCTTGAATATGGGTCCTGTGCATATAATGCATCCAGTACTGCATCAGAAACCTGATCGCAGATTTTGTCCGGATGTCCTTCTGTTACTGATTCTGAAGTAAATAATCTTTTCTCCATGAATTCTTTCTTCCTTTCTTTCCTCGGGCTTTTTATGTCCCTGTAAACTGTTAAACGCTGCTTCTGGTACTTCTCCTGAAACTGAAAAACGAGCCCCTCAGACAGGACTCGTAATCTATGTAAGATCCGTAATCCTCTTATTGTTCGACCTGCCGCAAAAGCAGGATAGTCGCTCAGGTTGGCACCTTCCATATCTTACCATATGGGGTTGCCGGGCTTCATCGATCCTATGTATCTCCACCGCTCTAAATAAGGGACATCTTAAATTATTCAGTTAATCATTCATACGTATGTATATTACACAATCTATGGGCATTGGTCAAGTACTTTTTATTGACTTTTTATCCCCTCAACCATATAATGAAGCTACCGGAAAATTTATACTTTTGTAAAGGAGATTTCAAGGATGAGCGACAATACACAGGAGAAAAATATTTTTATTTTTGATGCCGCTGAAGGCATGGTTTTATCACAGGATATCATGACTTCCACCGGTCATCTTATTGCTGCAAAAGATACCGTTTTGACTTTAGATATGATTGCAAAAATCTCTGAGTACAATGTCTTAAAAATTAATGTATATGAGGAAGCTGCCGCACAGCCTGAGCAGCCGGAAGTTCTGGAACAGATGACTTACTATGAAAAAATTAAGCAGAGCCAGAATTTCGAACATTTTAACGAAACTTTTATTGATGGTATTAATGATTTGAAGACAGAATTAAATGACATTGTCATTAACCACGAAACAATTGATACGACTGCGCTGTTAAAGAATACCGAAAAAATTCTTGCAGAATATACGAATACTCTCCAGATTTTCGATATGCTCCACTGTATGCGTGATATGGACGATTTAACATATGTCCACTGCATTAATGTTGCTATTATTGCCTCCATTCTTGGAAAATGGCTCGGCTATTCTGAGGAAGATGTAAAGGTGCTGACTTTATGCGGTATTTTACACGATATCGGAAAGCTTTTAGTTCCAAATGAAATTTTAAGCAAACCGGACCGGCTGACCGCTAACGAATATGCCATTATTAAAGAGCATGTCAACTTAGGCTATCAGATTGTAAAGGATGCCGATATTGATGAGCGTGTTAAATCTGCAATTTTACTACACCATGAGAAATGCGACGGTTCCGGATATCCAATGGGTTTAAAGTCAGAAGACATTCCTGATTTTGCAAAGATTATTACAATTGCAGATATCTACGATGCAATGACCTCTTCCCGCATATACAGAAAAGCCCTCTGTCCATTCCACGTTGTACGGGATATGGAACAGGATGCTTTTACAAAATTTGACCCGAAGTTCAGCCTTCCGTTCTTAAAGAATGTCGCCACTTCTTATATCGGAAATAATGTCAAACTTTCTGATGGCCGCACCGGCGAAGTCGTTTTAATTAACGGACATGCCCTGTCACGCCCGATTGTAAAGTGTGAAGGCAATGAATTTGTAGATTTATCAAAAGAACGCAATTTAGAGATTGTTGCAGTATTACAGTAACTTTTCTCCCTAAACAAAACAGGCCGGTACCGTCTGATGCATCAGACGGTACCGGCTCATTTTATATGCTGTTACTGTTCGTGCAGGTATTTTTCGCGCGTTGCCAGTCCGCCGCGGATATGGCGCTCTTTTTTGTTGACATCAAGCACCTTGCGCGCTTCATTTGCAAGCGCCGGATTGATTCGTGTCAGACGCGCCGTCACATCTTTATGTACGGTGCTTTTGCTGACACCGAATTTACGCGCGGTCTGGCGCACGGTTGCTTTGGTTTCGATAATATATTCCGCCGTCTTTACTGCCCGTTCTTCGATATATCCTTTCATGCAATATCCTAAAGTTTGTTTGTATATCCTATTCGGACAACGGGGAATATATGACTTATTCTTAAAGCCTGCCAGCCACAAAAATGAGGACAGCCACAAAAGAAGTTCTTATTTACAGTTTTTTGAAATATTGTCCTCTACTTTTTGAAGCAATACGAAAAGCTGCTCCGCTTCTTTCTCTGAAAGATTACTGCAATAAATTTTATCCGTTTCTTCAAATATCTGCTGTACCTTTTTGGCAATATCCATTCCCTTTTCCGTCAGGGCAATCAGCCATGAACGGCGGCAGTCGGGATTACTTTCCCGTACAAGCAGTCCTGCCTGCTCCATTCGGTCAAGTGTCCTTGACATCGTGGTTACATCTAAAAGGCAGGCATCCGCAAGTTTTTTCTGTGTCATACTGCCTTCAAAAAGCAGTTCTTTTAAAATGCGCGGCTGTCCCTGCCCCACTGTAAGCCCCAATGCGATAAACTGCGGCCGCATTAATCTCTGCCGCAGCACTTCTATCTTAAATAATTCATTCCGAATCTGTTCTTTTTTCATACTTTCCTCTTTTCTATAGATATTTGCGACACCTGCGGCGCAAATATCTGTATGGACGAGTTTACTGTCAATCTACGATAATGGCAATTTGCTTTACCTGAAAGCAAATTGCCGTATGAGCAATCTCTCGCATATGAATTGCTCATACTTCATACTAATCTTCATTCCGCAGGCATTTTAATGCCGTAGGAATCGCGAACTGAATCTATTCAGTTCTGCGATAAAAAGCGGCTTTGTGACGCCTGAGGCACAAAGCGCTGTGTGAAAAATCTTAGATTTAAGGATTTTTCACATTATTCCAATTCAAACTGTCCCGTATACAACCTGTAGTATCTTCCCCGCTGTTCTAACAGTTCCTCATGACTGCCGCGCTCTATGATTTCGCCCTTTTCCAATACCATGATTGCTTTGGAGTTTCGCACGGTTGACAGGCGGTGTGCAATAACAAATACTGTTCTGCCTTCCATAATCGCATCCATGCCCTTTTCAATCAGCCGCTCGGTGCGGGTATCTACAGAACTGGTCGCTTCGTCTAAAATAAGCACCGGCGGTTTGGCAACTGCCGCTCTCGCAATCGCAAGTAACTGGCGCTGTCCCTGCGAAAGATTACTGCCGTCTGCATACAGCATTGTATCATAGCCGTCCGGCAGTCTGCGGATAAAGGAGTCTGCATTGGCAATGCGTGCTGCCTCATAAACCTCCTCGTCAGCCGCATCTAACTTGCCGTACCGGATATTGTCCGCAATCGTTCCCGTAAATAAATGCGTATCCTGAATAACCATTGCCAGTGAGCGGCGCAAATCGTCTTTTGCAATCTGCTGAATGTCGATACCGTCATAGGTAATCGTTCCCGACTGGATTTCATAAAAACGGTTAATCAGATTGACAATCGTTGTTTTTCCCGCACCGGTTGAACCGACAAATGCGATTTTCTGTCCCGGTTTTGCAAAAAGAGAAATGCCGTTTAATACGCGCTTTTTATCGGTGTACCCAAAGACTACATTTTGAAAACGCACATCACCTTTTAATTCAACATAGCGGAAGCCGCCGTTTTCCGGCACTTTCCATGCGTAATCCGGTGTGCTTTGTTCACATTCTGTCAGTGTGCCGTCCGCATTTTTTACAACGTGACATAAATGCACGTTACCTTCGTCCACTTCCGGCTGTTCGTCCATCATGTCAAAAATGCGTTCCGCACCGGAAAGCGCAGACAACAGGAAATTGACCTGCTGGGTAAACTGATTTAACGGCATTGCACTCTGGCGCACATATACCAGATATGCCGAAAGACTTCCCAAATCCATCAGTCCCCGGATTGCAAGCAGGCCGCCCGCGCAGGCAGACACCGCATAATTCAGATAGGAAAGACTGACAATGGTTGGTATCATCATACCGGCAAAGGACAGAGCATTGGTGGACTGCTTTCTGAAATTTTCACTGAGTTCACAAAAACGCGCATAGTCTTTTGCTTCGTGATTGAAGACCTTTTCGACCTTCTGTCCCTCTGCCATTTCCTGTACAAATCCGTTAATTTTGCCGAGTTCCTCCTGCTGCCGGTTAAAATATTTTTTGCTGTGCTTTCCGTTTAAGCGGATAACCACAAACATAACAATTAAAAACACCACAACAATCAGCGACAGCCGGATACTGAGTACCATCATCATTATCACCGTACCGAAAAGCATCATGAAACTCTGGATAATCATTGCAAAGCTGTTGTTCATCGCTTCCTGTACGGCATCGACATCGTTGGTAAAACGGCTCATTAATTCGCCGTGTGTATGCGCATCAAAATACTGCAGAGGCAGTTTTTGTACATGTGCAAATAAATCACTTCGGATTTCACGGATGACTTTCTGCGAGGTCTTCACCATTAAGCGGTTATATCCGAGCGTTGCCAGTGCGCCGCACAGATACATCACGCCCATTGCCGCAACGGCACGCACCAGTCCGTTTAAATCTCCCGGAACGATAAAACGGTTAATGACCGGCTTTAAAAGATATGTTCCCGTAATATTGGCTCCGGCACTGATAAGTACCAGCAGGGCAACCAGCAAAAAGGACCATTTGTGCATGCCTAAATATACCAGCAGATGCCGGATTGTCTTTTTCGTGTCTTTCGGTCTTTTATATCCTACATATTTTGCCATTATAAATCCGCTCCTTCCTTCTGGGATTCGTAAATTTCCTGATAAATGCGGTTGGAAGCAAGCAGGCTTTCATGTGTACCGATACCGCTTACCCTTCCGCCGTCCAAAATAATAATCTGATCCGCATGGCGCACGGAAGATATGCGCTGTGCAATAATAATTTTTGTCATATCAGGCAGTTTCTCTGCAAGTCCTTCGCGGATTCTGCTTTCTGTCGCCGTATCAACCGCGCTGGTTGAATCGTCTAAAATCAGTACCTTCGGCTTCTTTAAAATGGCTCTTGCAATGCAGAGGCGCTGTTTCTGACCGCCGGACACATTGACACCACCCTGTCCCATTTCGGTCTGATAGCCGTCCTGCAGGCGGTCAATAAATTCATCGACACAGGCAATTTTGCAGGCTTCTTCAATTTCCGCCATCGAAGCGTTTTCATCGCCCCATTTTAAGTTATCAAGCATTGTTCCCGAAAACAGTGTATTTTTCTGAAGTACCATAGCAATCGCATCTCTTAAATGCTGCATCGGATAATTTTTCACATCAACGCCGTCCACCTTTACCGTTCCCCGCACGGTATCATAAAGACGCGGAATCAGCTGGACAAGCGTGGTTTTTGCCGCACCGGTCTGACCGATAATTCCTACTGTCTGACCGGCTTTAATATGAAATGATACATCGGAAAGCACATATTCTTTTGCTTCTTCCTTATATTTAAACCACACATGGTCAAATTCGATTTCGCCGCGCTCTACGCTGATGTCCTTTGCATTTTCATCGGTTAAATCTATTTTTTCATCGATGACCTCAAGGATACGCGCGCCGGATGCCAGAGAACGTGTCATCATTAAAAATACATTGGACATCATCATCAGCGAATTTAAAATGAGCAGGACGTAGCTTAAAAATCCGGTCAGTTCACCGATACCGAGCCTGCCCTCATGAATCAGATAACCGCCGAATAACAGCAGGGACAGTATTGTTGCGTACATAACAAACTGCATGGCAGGCATATTTAACACGGCAATGCCAAATGCTTTTTCGGATTCTTTTTTCAGATTAAGATTTGCTTCTTCAAATTTTGCGATTTCATAATCGCCCCGCACATAGGCTTTGACTACACGGACTGCCGTCAGATTTTCCTGAATCGTGCGGTTCATGCGGTCTATCGCAAACTGCATTTTGGAATAGAGCGGACGTACATTTACAATAATGCAAATGAGTAACACGGCAAGTACCGGCAGTGCCACGAAAAATACAAGCGCCAGTGTTGAATTAATGGAAAATGCCACGCCCGTTGCAAAAATCAGCATGACCGGACTTCTGCCAAACGGGCGCATACCGGTTGAAACGGCATTCTGAATATTCGTGACATCGCTTGTTAAACGTGTCACAATCGACGATACCCTGAAATGGTCGATATTGGCAAATGAATACGACTGCAATTTTTCGTATTCGGCTTCACGCAGGTTTGCGCCCAGTCCCTGACCGGCAAGCGCCGCAAAACGGGCGCTTCCGATTCCAAGCACCAGTGCCGCCGCCGCACAGAGTACCATTTGAAATCCTTTTTGATAGATGTATCTTTCATCGCCTGTCGCAACACCGGTGTCAATCAGATCCGCCATAATCATCGGAACCATTAACTCCAGCACCGCTTCCACCGCGATGCAAAACAATGCCAGAAAGGCATATTTCTTATACTGTTTCATATAAGAAAAGATTCTCTTTAACATTTATTGCACCTCCAACTGTTGTATGTGCAATAATTGTAGATTCAAGTTTTTGAAATGTCAAGAGGATTTTTGCAACTTTTCCAACCCAAAATATCCCTGTTTTTGCAACTTTTCCAACCTTTTTTGAATAAAAAATGCAACTTTTCCAACTTTTTTATAAATTTCATTCTATATATTGTGCATCGCTTTACCCCTTAAAATACAAAAAGATGAAACTCTGCACTACATTTCTTGCAAAGTTTCATCTTTTAATTTCTATACCACTTCCTGTTCACTCCCCGGAGCTGCCACACCCTCTCCGTCCCATGTACAGGAATAAGCCGAAGTCAAGTGGGAACGGTGAGGCGTTTCCTGTACATGGGACTTTGTATTGCAAAGTGACACTGATTTACGGAACAAAATAATGCCTGCTACAAATAAAACCGCAATCATGCCTACACCGGCATTGATGTTTCCGGTTATCTGCGATACAAGGCTTACAATCGTTGTTCCCATAAATGATGCGCCTTTTCCGCAGATGTCCATCAGTCCGAAATACTCTCCGGACTTTTCGGCAGGAATGATTTTTGTAAAATATGAACGGGACAATGCCTGAATTCCACCCTGAAACATTCCAACCAGTACCGCAAGTATCCAGAACTGAATCTGGCTCTTTAAAAATACGGCAAAGATTGCAATTCCAAGATAAGCAAAGATACACACGGTAATCAGGCGGCTGGTTTCCATTTTACCGGATAATTTTCCGAAAAGTATCGCACACGGAAATGCAACCAGCTGCGTTACAAGCAGTGCCAGCAAAAGTCCTGTGCTGTCCAGTCCCAGTGCAGAGCCGTATGCCGTTGCCATGTCGATAATCGTATAGACTCCGTCTATGTAAAAGAAAAATGCCAGCAGAAACATAAAAATATGTTTTTCTTTGCGGATATTGCCAAAGGTCTGTCCCAGACGGCAGAAGCTTTCTTTTACTGCGTGCTTTTGCTTTTTTACATAAAATTTCTGTTCATAGCCTTTTAACAGTGGAAGCGACATCACAAGCCACCAGACGGCAATGATTAAAAAGCGGCTCCCATTGCCATTTCCATGCTGATTCCGATTTTTCCGTTGCCAAGCACAAGCACCAGACAGACAATAAACGGCACACAGCTTCCGATATATCCCCATGCATACTAAAATCGCCGCCGTAAAAATCGGCTTTTTAAACCCTTTGGTATCCGCCATGGTTCCGAGCACCGGACCTGCAAGTGCTACTTTGTTAATTTCTTTCCCATTTTCTTCTCCATTTCTAAGTGATATACGTTCTGCCGTTTGTTTACCCGCACATTTCCAGCGGTTCATCTTTTTCTTTACCGCCAAAGGTCAGACCATACCGCTTATCGAACGGAATTTTTCCCGATGCGCTGTCCTCATACTCATCAATTAACCGCTCCGCCAGCTTTTCGGCATCACGGTAGAGCTGCATCAGCATCTGGGTGCTGTCCGTGCATTGCGGATTTTCGCTGTAATTGACTAACAGACCGTGCATTTCCTTATAATTTCCCGTTGCCTTTAACAGACCGTAAATCAAAAAACGCTTAAAATAGGATGGAGCTATTAAAAGTTTATTATTGGTAATCATGCCCTGTAATGCCTGCTCTGCCTGCTGTGGCGTTACATTTTTATAAAACGGACTGATAACCTCGGCATTTTTCAAAGTAGGATGAATATGCCCCGTCAGATTGTGTGTCAGCGGATTAAACCCGTCCGTCAGCATTAATTTACGGTCGAATTCCACTTCGATTTCCGTATGGCTGACCCCGCTTTCCGCAATTTTTTCATCAATGTAGCCGTGACAGCTGACGTCCAGTGCAAAATGACAGCAGAAGCCGTAAATATACGCTTCACACGCTTCCTTATTTTCCGCTTTCTGCATCACCAAGGATGCCTGCCTGAAAAATTCAATGCCCGGACGGTCGTGCATCGCATATCCGACCTGATTGACCGGATTTGCAAAGAGCGGTTTGTAATAAAACAAAATATCCGGTCCATGCAGTCCGATATCATATAATTCCTTGTACTTTTCTATAATTTGTTTGGGCTTTCCTGTGAGATTATGATAAACCTCCTGCCCCATTCTGTAATGTGCATATGTTGATGGCATATTTCCTCCATTCCGATTTTCCGAGCAACCTTGTTGCGAGGTGGCGATGAGAAACTCGCGCAGGTGATTTCTCATCTGCCAACAGGGTTGTTTGTTTTCGCTCTTTATATCACTTAGTTTATCTCAGACTTTGTAAAATCTACTACCTTATTATAGTAAAATATCCGTAAATTTTTTTGAAATGTATGTAAAAAGGCAAAAAATATCTTCCCTGCTGGTTTTACCCGGTAAGGAAGATACTTTTTACACGCTCATCGCTGTCCTGCCTTTGCGCGTGCTTTTTTCCAGCCGCTTACAGCAGTAAATAAATGCCGGTATCAGAAAGATGTCGGCGGCTATCCACGCACACGGATTGGCAAGACATGCACCGGTGTAGCCCATTTTCGGCACAAGCAGGACTGCCGCAAAGGTTCTTGCCGCCATTTCAAATACGCCTGCAAGAATCGCAAATACCGAAAAGCCCATACCCTGTATGCAGAAACGCACAACATTGACAAAGGTCAGTGGAATATAAAACAGCGCACTATATAAAATAAACTGATATGTCAGATGAATGATTTCCACTTCATTTGCATCGACAAACAGCAGGGCGATGTAATCGGCAAAGAAATACAGCAGTATCAGCGCACCCACGCTGTAAACCGCACCGATAATGCCTGCTGCACGGATTCCTTTTCCAAGGCGCTTTAATTTGCCCGCACCGACATTCTGCCCGCCGTAGGTTGCCATAGTGGAACCGAGCGCATCAAACGGACAGCACGTAAATGTAAAAATCTTACTGCCGGCAGTCATCGCTGCTACATACGTTGCACCGAGCGTATTGACGGCGGTCTGCAAAATAACACTGCCGATTGCCGTAATTGAATACTGAAGCCCCATTGGAATCCCGTTCATGCAGAGATTGATCATATACCGTTTTCCCGCCCTGCGGTCCTTTGCCGAAAGCTTTAAAACCTCGTAGCGTTTATTCATATAAATCAGACAGGCAACACCCGATACAAGCTGTGAAATATCGGTTGCCACAGCTGCTCCCGCGACACCGATTTTAAGTCCCTGAATCAATACAAAATCCAGAATAATATTTAACACTGCCGAAAACACCAGAAAGATGACCGGCGTCTTGCTGTCGCCCAGCGCACGGATAATGCTGGATACAATATTATATAAGAATACGGTCGGAATCCCGGCAAAAATAATGACAATGTACGCATACGCATATTCATAAATGCTCTCCGGCGTGCGCATTACCGTCAGAATATTCCGGCAGAAAAAGACGGAAAGCGCCGTCAGCACAATCGAAAACACAACGCTTAATAAATAGCCGTTGTATACATAGCGCCTGAGCTGTTCATATTTCTGCGCACCAAACTGCTGTGCCACGGGAATCGCAAATCCGCCGCACACGCCCATACAGAATCCAATAATCATAAAATTGATACTGCTTGTTGCACCGACACCGGCCAGCGCATCAACGCCCAGCGTTTTTCCTACAATCATGGTATCCACCAGATTATAAAACTGCTGGAACAGCATACCAAACAGCATAGGTATGGAAAATCCCAGAATCAGCTTCATCGGTGAACCCTCTGTCATATTCTTTGTCATGAGAAACCTCCGTAAAAAATTCTTACAAAACGATCAACTGTTCTGCGTAATACACCGGATAAATGCTTCTCCATACCGTGCAAATTTATTTTCACCGACACCGTTGACATCAAGCATCTCCTGCTGTGTATGCGGCATTTTATGACACATGTCAATCAGTGTCTTATCCGAAAAGATAATGTACGGCGGTAAATTTTCTTCTCTTGCAAGTGTCAGACGCAGCTGCTTTAACGCACCAAAAAGCGCAAGCTGCTTTGGCGAAAGCGTATCGGTTGCACGGCTTTTTGCCGTTTTGACCTTTGCCTCTGCCATTTTTTCCGTCCGTTCTGACCAGCGGATTGAAAAAGAAGCGCCCTCATCTAAAAGTTCTTCGCATGTTTTATCCAGCTTGATTATTCTATAGATGTCCGGCGTTTCTGTCAAGTACCCTTTTAAAAGCAGTTCTTCTGCAACCGCCTTTAGCTGCGCTTCGCTTGTTTTGCTCTGGATTCCGAAGGTTTCATAGCGGCTGACACCGTAGCTTTTTAACTTTGCGGTATTTGAACCTCTTAAAATGCCCATAATCACTCCCATTCCATACCGCTGTCCGCTCTCCCGGATACAGGCGATCATATCCCTGCAAAGCACCGTAACGTCTTTTTCTTCAAAGGAAGCATTGCAGTTGCCGCAGTTGCCACATTCCCTGCGGTTTGTATACTCCCCGAAGTAATTGAGCATATATTCCCGCAGACATTCTTTAGTTGCACAGTAAAAACGCATTTTATTTAAACGACGGATATCATTTTCTCTGATAACATCTAAATCGTCCTGCGTAAATTCAGTATTCTGCCCTTTCTGTTCAATCAGAAATTCATGAATAACCACATCCTGCGGCGAATAAAACAAAATGCACTCGGCAGGCTCACCGTCACGTCCGGCACGCCCCGCCTCCTGATAATAATTCTCAATACACGCGGGCATATTGTAATGCAGGACAAAACGCACGTTGGATTTGTCAATGCCCATGCCAAATGCGTTGGTCGCCACAATCACCTGCGCCCTGTCGTAGATAAAATCCTCCTGGCTTTCTTTGCGGGTGTCATTGTCCAGACCCGCATGATAGCGCGCCGCAGCAATGCGGTTTTTACGCAGCATCAGATATACATTGTCCACATTTTTTCTTGTAGAACAATAGATAATACCGCTCTCGCCCTTGTGTTTTTCCAGATAATCTAGAATTTCGGCATCCTTCTGCTTTGTTTTGCGCACTTCAAAATACAGATTTTTCCTGTCAAATCCGGTGATTAATACTTCCGGATTCTGCAGTCCTAAAATACACTGGATATCTTCTTTAACCGTCTGCGTTGCCGTTGCCGTAAATGCGCTGACAACGGGACGTTTCGGAAATCGCTTTATCAGATTGACAATTTTTAGATAGCTCGGTCTGAAATCCTGTCCCCACTGGGAAATACAGTGCGCTTCATCGACTGTAATCATGGAAATGTCGGCATTCATGACAAATTCCAGGAAGCGGTCGGTTTCAAGGCGTTCCGGTGCAACATATACAATTTTATACCGCCCGCACATTGCATTGTAGAGTGCCTTTGTAATCTGTGTTTCCGTCAGGGCGCTGTTTATATATGCCGCATGGATTCCGGCATCGTTTAATGCTTTCACCTGGTCAATCATCAGGGAAATAAGCGGCGATACCACTACCGTAATTCCCGGAAACATCAGCGCCGGAACCTGATAGCAGATCGATTTTCCCGCGCCGGTCGGCATAATGCCCAATACGTCCTGCCCCCGCAGAATCGCATCAATAATTTTTTCCTGGTCTTCCCTGAAACTGTCGTAACCAAATACCTTCTTTAATACTTCTAGTTTTTCCAAAATCTTCCTCATTCTGCCGCAAGGGCGGCTTTTACTTCGTCTGTAATCTGTGCGCCGCCATTTTCCTGCCATGACCGCACAAAGATATCAAAATATTCCGGCGGTTCTTCGCCGCAGATGATTTTTAAATAGGCTTCTTTTTCATTTTCCTTTAATTTCCACCACTCCGACTTCATGGTTTTAGTGGTTTTAAAATACAAGGACGGTACTGTAATCACCGAGCCTTCCCGGATTGCCTCACACGCTTTAATCCGTGTCATATACGCCGCCCACGCATCGGTCCCTGCAGATTCTTTATTTTCCATATAATTTTTACACGCAGTATAATAAGACTTTTCAAGCAGCTTTAAATCGTCTTCCTGCTTTTCGCCGGAAAAAACTGCCGCAATATCCTCATAGCACAGCTCCAGCGCATTGTTATAATCCACATTGATTGCCAGCGGTCTTGCCGTGGGTTCTACATTTAACTGATAATATTTTTCAAATTCTTCGGACGAATCACACTCATAGCGGATTTTGTCAAACATTACACTGATCATCTTCGCGGCAATTTCAGGGTGTTCGTAACCCTTCCTTACAACCACATATTTATATGCCGGATTCTGGCTGTGATACGAGGTATTGCCCTGCGCATCCGTCGCTATCAGATACGGCTGCCAGTCCGGCTTTTCAGACTGCGCTACAGCACTGACCGCAGATGCCAGCGGATTATTTGCCGCCCACCACGGTCCAAAAAACGAGCCGCATTTTCCCTGTTCTATCATTTCAATCAGATTCGATGTTGTATGTATCAAAAAATTTTTTTCAAGGATTCCTTCATTATAAAGTGTATGCACATATGAAAGCGCTGCTTTGGCTTCGTCTGTCACCGAACCGTATACCACCTCGCCGTCATCACCTGTAATCCACTGCTTTGGGTATGCCCCATAGGAAGCAAAAATCAAATCGAGCAGATATTCACTGCTGTAGCCGCACTCGCCTGCAATCTGTGTATCACAGACCAGTCCCACGGTTTCTTCCCCACCCATTTGATTATCTATAAACTGACGTACAATTTCAACCACATCTTCTATGGTCTGCGGTGCCGAAAGTCCCAGCGTATCCATCCAGTCTTTCCGCAGCCACACAAGGTTCGGTCCGTCCGTAATATTCGTTTCGGGCAATGCCATAATTTTACCATCAAATGTCACGCTGTCTATCAGGTCTTCGCCGTAGCTGGCATACATTTCACGTATTCTGTCACTGATACAGTTCTGATACGCTACCGTCAGGTCTTCTATCATATCATTTTCGATAAGCGTTTCCAAGTCCTCATAATTGCTCACAAGCATAATATCCGGCAGTTCATTCATTGCAATCGCCATGCTCACGTTGGTATCATACTGCTTATCGGCTTCTTCAAAAACATCCCTGTTCTGGACATTAATCACTTCCTTAATATACCGCGTATACGCATTGTCTTCATACGTATCCCCCGCCGGCATATTGGAATTATTCGTGCTTATCATCTTTCCCAGTGTATACACAACCGTTTCGGGATACGCGCCAAACGGCGACGATACCGCAGCCTGCATCTGCTCTGCATATTCCTGCCGCGAGGACAAAACACGATTAGCCGGGCTGTTACACCCGGCTAAAATCCCGCCCGCAGCTCCCGCCGCCAGCAGACACAAACAAAATTTTTTAAATCCTTTTATCATTCCACACACTCCACAGGCATTTTACAGAAATCAGCCGCCCAACCATCCGCACAGGCTTTTTCACAAAGATAAGCCGAAGTCAAGCGACAGCGGTGAGGCGTTCTTTGTGAAACACCCACACCGCAACCGTCACAGGCTTTTTGCAGAGATAAGCCGCCAAAACTTCCGTCTACACAGGCTTTTTCACAAAGATAAGCCGAAGTCAAGTAACACGTTGAGGCGTTCTTTGTGAAATAGCCTCGTTGCGCCACCGGTGAGGCGTTCTCTGCAAAAAGCCGTCATCCTTTGACCGCTCCCGACATGCTCTCATTATAACACTTCTGCATAAAAATGAACAGCACTGCAATCGGAATTGAGATGCAGACTGCTCCTGCGGCAAAACAGGTGTACCAGCTGTCTACATATTCCTTTTCAAGCATCTGCCACAGACCAATTGCCACCGTATAATAATCGGCATTGGCACGGCATATTACTCTTGCAAAGATGAAATCCACCCATGGTGCGATAAAGGTCGTGAGCACCGTGTATACTATAATTGGCTTACTAAGCGGTATAGTGATTTTTGTAAACACCTGCCATTTGGTAGCACCATCCAACATAGCCGCTTCATCAATCGTTTTTGGAATTGTGTCAAAAAATCCTTTTGCAATATAAAACTGGATTCCGGACGAACTGGAGTATACCAGTATCAGTGCCACACGAATCATGGAGCCTTCTGAAAGTCCAACTGCTTTTAAAATATAGTAAACCGCAATCATCGCCATAAATCCCGGAAACAGTCCGAGTATCATTGCAATATTCATCATCGGCTTTCTTAAACGAAAGCGCAGGCGCGACATACAATATGCCACGGACAATACAAAAAATGTTGAAATAATGCAGGAACAGATTGCAATAAACAGCGTATTGCCAAACATTCTCGGAAAATTTAAAATTCCGGTATCCGTAAATAATTTGATATAATTGTCAAACGTATATTTTTTCGGAAAAAATGACGAGGTATAAGCACCTTTCTGTGCGCGGAAGCTTGTAAGGATAATCCAGAACAGCGGACTGACCCAGATAATTGCAAGCACGCTTAAAAACAGATGCACCAGTATATTGTTGATTTTCTTTTTTCGTTTCATTGAAATCCCTCCTCGTCTTTATAGGATTTCGTCCGTCTGTATACAAGCAGCGAACCGATTGCCAAAAATACAAAGGTCATAATTCCGATAACGGCACCCAGATTGTAATACTGGTAATCCACCGTCATCTTATACAGCCATGTAACCAAAAGGTCTGTTTTGCCCGCGGTATTGCCTGACAGCACCGGGTCGCCCTTTGTTAAAAGATAAACAATGTTGAAATTATTGATATTTGCTGTGAATGTCGTAATCAGATATGGTGTTGTCACAAACAGCATATACGGCAATGTAATTTTAAAGAAACGGATTACCGGACCGGCACCATCCACTTCTGCCGCTTCGTAAAGCTCCAGTGGGATATTCTGTAGAATTCCCGTAACCTGCATCATCGTATATGGAATACCAATCCACAGATTAACAACGATTACCGTTATTCTCGCCCATGCGACGTTAGAGAAAAACGGCAGGGACTTCTGAATCCAGCCCGCATTTTTTAACATTACATTGATAATGCCATCCTGACTAAGCATACTGCGCATAACAAGCAGGGACACGAACTGTGGAATGGCAATCGACAAAATAAAAATCAGCCGCCAAAAGCCTTTGATTTTTGTTCCCTTCCTATTAATAAGCAGCGCCAGCAGCATGCCTAAGATGTAGTTTAAACCTGTTGCAAATACCGCCCAGACAATTGTCCAGCCAAGCACAGACCAGAATGTTTTTCCGAACGTTCCGCTCACATCAAACATCTGCCGGAAATTTTCCAGCCCCACCCAGTCAAACAGAACAAGATGGCTGTTTACTTTGCTGTAATTTGTAAACGCCATGGCTATCATAAATATCAGCGGCAGAATCGTAAAAATCAAAATGCCGCCAACCGGCAGTGTCAGAAGCAGTTTGTGCAGATTTTTATCAAACAGGGACTTAATGTCCTCTGCAAATGTTGTCACCGGCTTATTTTTTTCAATACAGACCTGTGCCTGATACGCACTTTTTACTGCACCTGCCCACACACAGATAAATGCGGCACAAATAAATAAAACTGCAATGCCATAAAGTAAAATTAACAGGGAGTTATCTCCCTGAACATATTCATAGACGCCCAGTGTTTCATTCCACACTTCTCCCTGTTCTTTTTCACCAAGGCCCGGCAGTGCCAGAAGGCACTGCCAGCCATAGGCTGCCATAAAGAATAGGAAAGCTGCTTCTGTGAAAAGGAATAAGATTCCTTTGATAAATTGTTTTCTGAGGATATTGCCAAGTCCCATCACAATTGCTGAACTTCTTGTGAGCCAATCTCCCTTTTTGAACGCATTAACCAATTCCATACGCAACCTCCAAACGCTGTGCGCGTTTTATTTCTATTTTACAATTGATGTATTAATCAATTTGTAAAAATCTTCTGTCTTTTCTGCTGCATTATCCAGTGTAATTTCTCCGTTAACAATGGATTTACTGAAATTCTGTGCCGGTGTCCAGTAATCATTCATACCAGTTACCGTCGGCTGGATAACAGCAGTATTGTTAAAGGTATTATTCTGTGCAGTTACAAGCACATCGGATTTAACCGGCTCTACTGCCAGCAGTTCTGTGTTGCAAGGAATTACACTACGTAAATCATAATGGGACTGCTGTGCTTCCTTACCACCTAAATACTTTGCAAGTGCAACGGCAATCTGCTGGTATTTACAGTTTGGATTCACGGCAACTGCTTTAGAACCTGCAAATGCCTTTAACTGCTTATCCGTACCGCCAATCTTGACTTTCGGAAGCTGTACGGCACCAAAATTATCACCCAAAATTTCTTTTACATTCTTATAATCCCATGAACCTGAAAAATAAGCTGCAACACTGCCGTCACGCAGACCTGCGATTCCGACACCGCCTGCATCGTTTACAAAATTCGGATTGCTGACCATAGATACCATTGCTTTCGTTGCATTTGTACCCTTATCACCTGAAATATCAATTCCTGCTGCATTATCTTTTCCGTCTTTACCAAAATATACACAGTCATTTGCAAGGAAGAATGATGACATATACCAGCCTTCTGTGATATTAAATGCAACCTTGTCCTTTGCAAGCATTGTATCCAGACTCTTCACGTCGCTGTCTGTAAATTTGCTCTTATCGTAATACATAAACCAGGTGTTGGTTGTAAATGGTACACCGTAAACTGCTCCGTCTACCGTAACGGAATCTACAATTGCCTGTGAGTTTGTACTCTTTACGTAATCTGCCGTTTCACCGCCAAGCTTTGCTATTGCCTTCGCATCAATTAATGTCTGTAACTGGTCATTTGCAAAGAAATATACATCGGCTGAATTACTCGGATCCTGCGGAACGGTCTTTCCGGCATCCTGTTCGGAGCAGACACCGTATTCAAATGTAAGATCCCATTCCGGATGTTCTGTGTTGAATTTTTCACACATCGTCTGAAGCCATTTGCCATTCTCGTCTGCCTGATCTTCTGCGCAGCCCCATACGGTAATCGTTGTACTGATTTTTTCAGCCTCTGTGCTTTTCCCCGTATCGGTACTGCCGCCTGTGCCTCCACAGCCTGTCAATGCTGTTACCCCAAGTGCCGCTGCTAAAAATGCGGCTGTCATTCTTCTTTTTTTCATAAAACCCTCCATTCCCCTGCTGTTTTCCTTTAAAACAGCAGAAACATTTTTGATAGTTTTATTATATTAGGTGTTGGAATTTTTTAAAATATCAGATATTTTAGATTCATGTTGATTTTTATTGACGTTTATAAAAAAAGACAGGCACCCTATTCCATGTGCCTGCCGCTTTCTATTACTCTTTAAAACGGATAAATCCGTAGCTTTCCAGATTTCTCATATACTGCACCAGCCGGTTGTAAAGCGGTTCTGCTTTTTCGCCAAAATGCGCTTTCACCTGTTCTGCAATATCGTATACCGTATTCTTTCCGTCCATTAACGGCCAGATAAAATTCCCCATTTCATCCAGATGAATCTGGGAAATCCGCGGCTTTTTAAAAACCACCTGGGCAATTTTGTTAAATACGCCTTTATTTTCCACGTAAACCGTAACTGCACCATTATCTGACACCGTATAGGAATACTGCTCATGATGCACCGGTATAAAATCCAGATAATTTCTTAAATCTTTTTTACTTGTTTTCTTTGCCATTCTTACTCCAAAGTGAGAACTTCAGGATGCACAGAATCATAACAACCATTAATACAATTCCGCCAACAATTCCTGTTGTAAAGCTGCCTGATAAATCAATCTTACCGGCTACGTTGATAACTGCGAGGATTGCAAGAAGGATACCTACAAGACCCTCACCGGCAATCATACCGGAGCAGAATAAGATTCCACTGTTTGCATCTTTATTTTCTTCCTTATCAGCCTTCTTCTTGTCAACGAACCAGCGGATAACACCACCAATCATAATTGTTGCGCTTAATTCCAGTGGCAGATATAAACCGATTGCTACAGGAAGTACGGAAATTCCAAGAATTTCAACAACGATTGCAATAAATACACCGATGAATACCAGCGCCCAAGGAAGATTCCCTTCCATAACACCTTCGATAATCATCTTCATTAAAGTTGCCTGTGGTGCTGCAAGCTCTGTTGTACCAAATCCCCATGCAGAATCCAGTAATACAAGAACGCCTCCGATAGTAACTGCTGAAACAACTGCACCGATTAATTCACCGATCTGCTGTTTCTTCGGGGTTGCACCAAGGATATAACCTGTCTTTAAATCCTGTGAAGTATCACCGGCCATTGCTGCGATGATACAGATAACAGAACCGATTGCAATAGCACCCTTCATGCCGTGTACACCTGTATCTCCTGTCACCTTTAAGCAGAGTGTAGAAAATAACAGGGTTGCAATTGCCATACCGGATACCGGATTGTTACTGCTTCCGACGATACCAACCATTCTGGATGAAACCGTTGCAAAGAAGAAACCGAATAATGCAATAATAACTGCTCCGAGCGGAGATACCGGAATTTCCGGTAACAGCCAGATTGCAATAATCATGATTAATACACCGATACCGATTACACGCATATCAAGGTCTACTTCTGTACGAACAGCGCTGTTGCTGTTTCCTGCACCCTTCATGCCCTTAATTGCATCTGCAAATGTTCTTACAATTAACGGAAGGGATTTAATTAAACTGATGATACCACCCGCAGCAACGGCACCTGCACCGATGTATCGGATGTAGCTGCTCCAGATTGCAGAAGCACCGCCTGCAGCATACATATCAGCAATCGTCTTTGTTCCCGGATAAAGGATTGTGGAACCGCCAAATGTAATGATTGCCGGAATGAGTACAAACCATCCGATTAAACCGCCGGCAAACATATAAGATGCGATCTTTGGTCCACAGATATAACCTACACCAAGCAGTGCCGGATATACTTCTGCTGAAAGCTCTGTCTTGAATGCCTTGAGTGGTACTGTAATAACGCTTGGAATCACTTTGAGTCCATCGACTACAAACTTAAATAAAGCAGCAAGTCCCATACCTGCAAATACAGACTTCGCACTTGCACCGCCTTCTTCACCGGCTAAAAGAACTTCTGCACAGGCTGTACCTTCCGGATACGGAAGCACACCATGTTCTTTTACAATCAGTGCATTTCTTAACGGCACCATGAATAACACACCTAAGATACCGCCGAATAATGCGATTAATGAAATGGTAATCAGGCTTGGAGCCTCTGTAATACCTTCCTTTGACCATAAAAACAATACAGGAAGTGTAAAGATTGCTCCCGCTGCCAGGGATTCACCGGCAGAACCGATTGTCTGTACCATGTTACTTTCAAGGATTGAATCCTTTTTCATAATGACGCGGATAACACCCATGGAAATAACTGCTGCCGGAATAGAAGCAGATACAGTCATTCCGACACGCAGACCAAGATACGCATTGGCTGCGCCGAAAATAATTGCCAGAAGAATACCCATAATGACAGATGTCACTGTAAACTCAGGCGTAATTTTGTCAGCCGGAATATACGGCTTAAATTCGTCTTTCTTCATTAGAAACCTCCAAAAATTTAGTGTGTTATTATGTTAACACACTATTATAAAAAAGAAAAGCAGATTATTTATCCAATTAAAGCAATAAAGCTATTTTTTTACTGATTTTCTTTATTTTGGAAAGTTTTTTTATACTGCATGTAAATTTTTTAAAGAAACGTCCAAAATCGGAGCGGAATGGGTCAGCGCACCGCTTGAAATATAATCCACGCCGATATCTGTCAGACGTGTCACGTTTTCTAACGTAACGTTGCCGGAACACTCTGTTTCTGCCCTGCCGTCAATAATACGGACTGCTTCTTTCATCATTTCCGGTGTCATATTATCCAGCATGATAATATCTGCGCCCGCTTCTACCGCTTCGCGTACCATATCCAGATTTTCGACTTCCACTTCAATCTTTCTGACAAACGGCGCATATTCCTTTGCCATGGTTACGGCTTCTTTGACACCGCCTGCGGCTCCGATGTGGTTATCCTTTAACAAAACACCGTCCGATAAGTTGTAACGGTGATTATAGCCGCCGCCGACCTTTACGGCATATTTTTCAAAAATGCGGTTGTTCGGTGTTGTCTTTCTTGTATCAAGCAGCTTTGTTTTACTGCCCTTTAACAAATCTGCTATCGAGCGGGTATACGTTGCGATACCGCTCATTCTCTGTAAGTAATTTAAGGCAGTGCGTTCTCCTGAAAGCAGGACACGGATATCACCCTTTACGACTGCAAGCAAATCACCTTTTTTTACAGCATCTCCGTCCTTTACGTAAAATACGACTTCTGTTGTTTCGTCTAAAAGCTCAAACACTCTTTTAAATACGTCCAAGCCCGCAATCACACCATCCTGCTTGCACAAAAGCTGTACCTCGCCCTGCTGCGGGTGGCGCATTACGGCATTTGTCGTAATATCTTCGCTTGTAATATCTTCTTCCAGTGCCTGCATAATTAATTTATCTGCATTTAACTTCATTGATATACTGTTCATGTACCTTTTTCTCCCTTTCAATTTCTTCAAAAATTTCTGTCTTGTACTGTTTTTTCAATTCATCATAGCCGTTGTACTTCCGGAGTGCTGCCGCTTCCACGAGTTCTGGACAACTCTCTGCCATATCAAAGCCGTCTGTAATATGCTTTGCCGCACGTTTCGCAAAGACCAGACTTTCAAGCAGGGAATTGCTTGCCAGACGGTTTGCGCCATGCACACCGTTACAGCTTGCTTCACCGACTGCATATAACTGTTCCATAGACGTTTTGCTATTGCAGTCTACATGGACACCGCCCATAAAATAGTGCTGTGCCGGTACAACCGGAATACTTTCCTTTGTGATGTCATAGCCTTCTTCCAGACAATGCTGATAAATATTCGGAAAATGTTCCATAATCGTCTTTTTATCTATATTTTCAAGTGACAGATGCACATACGGCATATCGTCTTTTTCCATCTGCTCATAAATTGCCCGTGCAACCACATCTCTTGGAAGCAGTTCATCAACAAACCGCTCGCCTTTCCTATTTAATAAAATAGCGCCTTCCCCACGTACTGATTCGGATATTAAAAATCTTCTTCCCGGCTTTTCGGAATACAGTGTTGTCGGATGAATCTGGATATAATCAATATTTTCCAGTTCGATATGATGGCGCAGGGACAGTGCCAGTGCATCACCCGTCAGATGCGGAAAATTCGTGGAATGTGTGTATAAACCGCCGATACCGCCGCATGCCCATACGGTATCCTTTGCCGAAATTGTAATCAGATGCGGCATCGCTTCCTTTGATACACGGCATACAATACCGTAGCATACATTGTCCTGTTCAACAATATCTACCATTTCCGTATTTTCAAGGATTGTAACATTCGGCAGCTTCTGCACCTGTGCAAGCAGCTTGCTTGTAATCTCTTTTCCCGTAATATCTTCATGGAAGAGGATTCTCGGTGTGGAATGGGCACCTTCTCTTGTAAAACGCAAGTGTCCGTTATCATCCCGCTCAAAATCTACACCGTATCCGATTAAATCATCAATAATCTCACGTGAAGAACGAATCATGATATCCACAGACTCTTTTCTGTTTTCATAATGTCCTGCACGCATAGTATCTTCAAAATAACTGTCGTAATCATCTTCATTTTTTAATACACAAATTCCACCCTGTGCAAGAAACGAATCACTGCTTTCCAAATCCGCCTTTGTAATCATCACAATCTGCTTATCGCGTGGCAGATTCAGTGCGGTAAACAAGCCGCCGACTCCCGTTCCTACAATCACAATGTCCGTATTAATATGTAACTTTACCTTATTCTCATTCATCTTGACACATTCTTTCCGGCTATTTTGCAAGCTCTAACATTCTCTCAAGCGGACGGCCTGACTTTTCACTTAACTCTTTTTCCACCGTTACGGCATTGCTCTCATTTTTTAAGACATCCCGTACTTTCTCTAATGTAATCTTTTTCATATCCGGGCAGATCTGATGAGCCGATGCCGGATAAAACTTTTTCCCAGGATTTTTCTTTTTCAACTCGTAAAATACACCTGTTTCCGTACAAATCACAAATTCCTCTGCATCGCTTTTTGTTGCATAATCAATAATACCCGAGGTACTGCCTACATAATCTGCCAGTGCCGACACTTCTGGAAGACATTCCGGGTGTGCAAGCACAAGTGCCTGCGGATGCTCCTGTTTTGCCTTTTTGACAGCTTCCGGTGCAATTGCCTTATGAACCGGACAGTGTCCGTTCTGGTATAAAAATTCTTTCTCAGGCACCTGCTCTGCAATAAAATGTCCGAGATTGTCATCCGGAATAAATAAGATGTGTTTATTCGGGAGTGCCTTTACAATCTTTAACGCATTTGAGGAAGTCACACATACATCCGCGTGTGCTTTTAACTCTGCCGTGGAGTTGATATAACAGACAACCGCTAAATCTTCATACTCTGCACGAAGCTTTTCAATTCCTGCGATATCTGCCATATGTGCCATCGGACAGTCCGCACTCATATCCGGCATTAAAACCTTTTTCCCCGGATTTAATACCTTTGCGCTCTCACCCATAAATCCCACACCGCAGAAAACAACGACATCTGCTGTTGTTTCCGTTGCAAGACGGCTTAAGTAGTACGAGTCCCCGATGTAATCTGCAATTTCCTGCACGGCATCTTCCACATAGTAATGTGCAAGAATGACTGCATTTTTCTCTTTTTTCAGTTGCTTAATTTCCTCTGTTACCGCGTTCATCATTTACCTCATTTTCCTGTATAAGTGCTAAATTTTTTGTTGGTAATTATATCACGTTTCTTTACAGGTGACAAGACAGTTGTAAAATCATTTTATAAAATGCCCGTCTACCGCCGTTTTAAGCCTGTTTCTGTGTGGTATAGACACGTGCCGGAAATGTAATTGTAATCGTTGTACCTTCGCCCTGTTTACTGTCCACCTTTAACGGATACTGATCCCCGTAATACAGCTTTAACCGCTCGTTGACATTTCTTGCACCATATCCGCCGGACTGCACCGTTAAAAAATCTGCCGCCGTCTGCTTATCCATGCCGACACCGTTATCCGATACCGTCAATACTACCAGATAATCTGTGCCGGATTCCACATCTGGTTCTCGGCGGGATTCTGTACCGGATTTCGTTTCGGATTGTGTGTCAGATTCCATATCTGTCCGGTGTGTGAGCGGCTTTTGTGCAGGCTCCTGCCAGCCGCGGATTGTAATCCGCCCTCTGCCCTCTGTTTTTAAGTCAATTCCGTGATCAATCGCATTTTCAACCAGCGGCTGTAAAATCAGATTCAGGGATTCGTACTGTAAAATTTCCGCTGCCACATCTATTTCCACATCAAAATCCCCGTCATGCATAAGCTGCTGGATTTGCAGATAGGAGCGTACATTGCTTAATTCCTGCTCTAATGTCAATGTGTTTCTTCCTTTATTTAATGAGGTTCTGTAATAATTGGAAAGTTCAAGTGTAATCCTGCTGATGTCCTCCTGCCCGCTCTCAATGGCTTTCCAGTTAATCAGGGACAGCGAATTGTATAAAAAATGTGGATTTATCTGCGCCCGGAGTGCCTGCATTTCATATTCCTTCTGATGGATTCTGCCCTCATAAACCTCGGTAATTAAGGTGCTGATGCGGCTGACCATATGATCAAAGCCGTTAATTAATGCACCGATTTCATCGTTGCTGTCACTGTGGACACGTACTGTGAAATCGCCCTGCTCCACCTTCTGCATATTGTGCTGTAACAGCTCAATTCTCTCTATTAAAAAGCGTGAGGTCGATATCAGTGCAAGCACTGCACCGGCTATAATCACCGTCACTGCCACAAAAATCATGCGCATCATCGGCTTTGCCGACTGGATAATCAATTCTGTCGGTTCATACATATAAATCGTCCAGTCCGTTGTCGCAAGCGGTGTACTGATAACCGTGTAATCGCCGCTGCCGTCCCGTATTCCACAAAAGTCTGCAAAATTTAACGCCTTATCCACATTTTCACCGGTAAAGCTGTGGAATTCATACACCTCGCTGCCCGCAGAATCGACAATATAAATCCCGTAGTTTTTCTGCGTATTTTCTTCAAGTGCTTCAAACACCTTATCATAATCCACTGAAATGTATAAAATGCCGAGTTTATTCTTCTGATAGAGCAGTGACATTTTTCGTGCCGATGACAGCGTGTGCGCCGAGCTGTCCGCAAACCACTGAATCGTTGTATGTTCCTTTGACGTATCAAACCACGGTGCAGCTTCAATTTCAGACAGTGGGGCAAGCGTGGTATCGTGCTTTACCGTGCCTTCTGCGTAAATCGTCACCTGTTTCACGTCTTCGTGGAAATATTTAAGCGACGATAGCATCGGGTCAAACAACAGCACAAGCTGGTCGTACATTTCATAATCGCTTTTATAGTCGTAGCTGACAACCCGCGAAATCGTTTCATTAAAGGTGATGTAATTGGACAGGTTGTTATACACCTCTAACTTGGTATCAATGCCCGCTCCCGCCTGATTGACAAAATTCTGGATACTTTTCGTATCGCGCTCAATTAAAATATGCTTCATCTGCCCGTAGGAAAATGTAAACAGCACAATAACCGGCAGTACTGCCGTGAGCAGGTAAATCCCTGCCAGCCTGTATTTCAACTTCATATTTTTTATATTCATCTTAAATTCCATTTCTGAATTTCTGAGGACTCACCCCGTAGCACTCGCGAAAACTCTGGCAGAAGTACGAAACATTCTGATAACCGCACGCTTCGCTGATATTTACAATTTTCATATTTGTATTTTCAAGCATATCCTTTGCCTTTTCCATGCGGTACTGCTTGATAAATTTACTTAAATTCTGTCCGGTTTCTTTTTTAAAAACCGTACTTAAATAACTCGGTGCCAGATACACCATGTCTGCAAGCTGTTCTACGCCCAGTTCATCCCCGAAATGCGTATAAATATACTTTTTGACTGTTTCAATTTCTTTATGCTGTGTCTGCGGATTTTTTGCAAATGCCGCTTCCAGCTTATCAATATGGCTGTTGACAATCGACACAATACAGTTAAAATCCCCGGACTTATACAATGTATCAATTTGCTTATTAAATTCCTCTTCCCGCGTCTCCGGCAGATTCTGATAGAAATCTTTTAACAGATTAGAAAAAATAAATTTAATATAAATCTGTGAAAAATATGATTTTTTGCGGTACTTGGCACACATTCTGTCAAAATGCTCCCGGAGCGCCCGGATATCTTTCATCTTAATATCCTGTTTCATCTGTTTCATGAGCGTGTCGTCATCAATCTGCACCAGCACCGGCGTTTCCTCACTGATGTCCTCGGAATATACATACACATCAGGGCGGTAAAACTTATTTTCCATCAGGGCTTCAAGCATATCCATTGTCTGCGGTATTTTTTCATAATCGTCAATTTCGCCTGAAATTGCAAAATGACAGTGTTCGCCGTATTTTTTGAAAACGGCATCATGCAGCTTTTGTGCTGTCTGCTGCAGGGTCATGTAATGCGGACTGGCATTTAATAAAAGCACTGCCTGCTGCGGGTTTAAGTTTAAATACTGATATTCTTCACTCATATTTTCTTCAAGTATCTCCGCCTGAAAATCAAGCGCTTTTTTCCCAAAAAATTCTCGGTCAAACTCAAGAAATACAATCCGATGGAAGTGATTCCAGAAATTTTCTCCCGCAAGATTTCCTGCCAATGTATGCACCTGTTCTGCACCGCCCCCATTAAATAAGGTATATAAAAGATATTCCCGCATATAGCTGCTCTGCTGCAGACGTTGTTCATTTTCAACATTCTGCTTTTGCAATTCTGCTGTAACCTTCTCTATGGTCTGTGCAAATTCCTGTGGATTAACCGGCTTTAAAATGTAGTCCGATACACCAAGGCGCACTGCCAGCTTGGCATACTCAAATTCATTATACCCGCTGAATATAATGGTTTTTAATGTAAACCCCTCTTCTTTGGCTGCTCCAATAAGTTCTATGCCGTCCATAAATGGCATTTTTACATCGGTCAGCAATATATCTATCTTTTTTCCCTGATTGCGCATTGAACAAAGCTGCTCGAGTGCTGCTTTGCCGTTTGGTGCTTCATAGATTTCAAACGGCTCTGCCTGCTTCTTTAACAGAAATTTAATTCCGTTACGTTCAATCTTTTCATCATCCACTATTAAAATTGTATACATACCATTCCCCATTCTGTCCATTTACTATATAGCCAGTATACCACACCTTCCATTTAATGTAAAAAATAACTGGCTTTTGAACTGTCAATATACTATAATGTCGCTATGAAAGTGCCTTTGCTCGCTTTCTGATGATAACAGTGTGCTGTATATCAGGCACAGAAATGAGGTCTTTATGAAACATATCTTACATATATTCCGCAAAGACGTTACCGGTCTTAGCCGCAATTTATTCGCTTTGGTGATTGCGGGCGGATTGTGTATTATTCCGTCCCTGTATGCGTGGTTTAACATTTATTCCAACTGGGACCCGTATGCCAACACATCTTCCTTAAAGGTTGCTGTCGTATCTGAAGACAGTGGATTTTCTTCAAAAGGAAGCGACCCTGTCAATATGGGAAATCAGGTTGTGGAGCAGCTTCATGACAATACCGGTGTAGGCTGGGTTTTTCCACAGGATACAGATGCTGCTTTAAAAGGGGTATATGACGGCAGTTATTATGCCGCCATTATTATCGGTGATGATTTCAGCCGCAGCCTGTTTGATTTTCTGGATACCGGCATGAAACACCCAAGCGTGACATATTACGAAAATTCAAAGAAAAATGCCGTTGCCACAAAGATTACCGATACGGCAAGTTCTACACTGCAACAGACGATTAACACAGAATTTATTAACGTTGCCGCACGGACGGCATTAAGCGGTCTTGAAAGTATTACTCAAAAGGATTCTTCCATTTCCGATAAGCTGATTGACGATATGAAAACCATTCAGGATAATCTGTCCGGTTATGCCGATACCATTGCCACTTTCCAGAACGGCAATGCTTCTTTATCAGAAAATCTGGAATCCATGAGTGCATTGATTCCGGAATTACAGGATATTTTAGAAAATTCAAAAGATACAACAAAGCTGACACAGTCTGCACTGTCCCGCTCTGTCGATAACATGACCGACCAGCTTGACACAACACTTGCCGCCATGGAAACCATTTCCGAACAGGTGCAGAAACAGTTAGACACAGCACAAAATAAAATCACAAGCGATACACAAGGGGCATCCGATGCACTTTCTGCCGCATTAGACGGCTTAAACTCCCTGCTTGAGCAGAATCATAAACTGGATGACCTTTTAAACAAATTAGATGATCTGGAATATATTGACCATAACATTATTGCACAGATCCGCGGACAACTTGAAGCAATTTCTACTTTACAGGACCTTGCAAAGAATCTGATTGACCAGACTTCTTCGATTGTAAAGGAAACACCTGAAATCGCCGCTGCAAAGGCAGAGGTGCTGCATACCCTGTTATCCTCCTGCCTTAATAAAATGACACAGACCCAGCAGAAGTATCACACCATTGCTTCATCCGGTTTAAGTTCATTAAAAATCACCGTGAACGCAGCTGCGGATTCTGCCTATAAATCACTTGAAAATTCAGGCAGCCAGCTAAACAGCTTAGAACAGATTTTACTCGGAACCAGCAAAATCGCCCTGACGGCAAACCAGACCCTTGGCGATACCGGAACGATTATTTCGGGCATGTCCGATAAAATCCAGCTGATTTTGACTTCCTTAAATAATATTACGGATTCTTCGGCTTATCAGACGCTTTCACAGTTATTACATGCCGATGCGGCCTCCTATGCCGAATTTATTGCAACACCTGTGGAAGTTGAACAGATTGATGTCTACCCGGCAGTCAACTACGGTACGGCAGTTACACCGTTTTACACAGCACTGGCGCTATGGGTCGGCGGTATCGTACTCGTGGCACTGATGAAAGTACACGTTGACAATAATCCGAAGATGGAACTGATGGCAAAACCGCACGAACTGTATCTGGGCAGATTCCTTTTATTCTTTGTGATGGGACAGATTCAGAGCCTGATTATTGTACTCGGCGATTTATATTTATTAAAGGTTTCCTGTGAACATCCGGGACTGCTCATTTTGACGGCTTCTGTCGCAAGCTTTGTATTTGTCCTGCTGATTTACACGCTGACACTTTCCTTTGGCGATGTCGGAAAGACCATTGCCGTTGTTATGGTTGTTATCCAGATTGCCGGTTCGAGCGGTACATTCCCGATTGAACTGCTGCCGCAGTTTTTCCAGAACGTATACCTGTACTTCCCGTTCCCGTATGCGATTAACGCCATGCGCGAAGCCATCAGCGGCATGTATGAAATGGACTACTTTATTTATATGGGAAAACTGCTGATTTTTGCCGCAGCTTCCCTTTTACTCGGACTGGTAATCCGCAAACCTTTCATTCCGCTCAATCATTTCTTTGAGGAAAAGATGAAAGAAACCAAAATGATGTAACCAATACATATTTGTTAGTGAGGTAGAACTATGACTTTAAAAAACAGCCCTGTGTCAGATGACCTTCTGGCAACACCCATAGCACGGACTTCTGCCAGAAGCCTGTCCGATTCCGGTTCACCGGATACGGATTTTACGGACGTGTCTTCGTCTAAGAACGGACGTGATGAAGATTTTAACGCGACTTTAATGCAGATTCAGGAATTCAGCCATACACTGCATGAACGCAATCAGAAGCGTATTAAGGCGGGACTCTGGTGTATTGCCATTATCCCGATGATTTTCCTTATTTTGCTGCTGCATATGGAGAGTTCAAAGGTTGTGTATCTTTTATTATGGGTAATTTCACTCTTTTTAATTTCTGCATATCTGGTAACGGTCGCTTACATTGATGACCAGATGCAGAAAAAATTAAAACAGCTCGGACTGGATTTGAAAGAGGGACACGACTACCTTGTACAGGATTTACCATCCCGTCTCAACAACAACTTACAGTCTATTATCACTGCTGCAAAGGAGATTAAACTATGAAAAATATTTTTCTTGTTTTTATACAGGACCTCAAACGTATCAGTACCAATGTGGTCGCCATTGTTGTACTGATTGGTCTTACCGTCATTCCATCCCTGTATGCGTGGTTTAACACTCTGTCAAACTGGGACCCGTACGGACCGGAATCCACTTCCCGCATCAAGGTTGCTGTAGCATCTGATGATCCAGGTGTGACTATTGACGGTGTGACTGTAAATATCGGCGACCAGATTATTTCTAATTTAAAAGCCAATACAACCATCGGCTGGGTCTTTACGGATTCCACGCAGGAAGCCATTGACGGCGTGTACAGCGGCGACTACTATGCCGCACTGGTTCTACCGTCTGACTTTACAAGCGATATGGTAAGTTTTCTTTCGGATTCCCTAGAACATCCGCAGATTCAGTATTACTGTAATCAGAAGAAAAATGCCATTGCGCCGAAAATTACAGATAAAGCAAAAAAAGCAGTCCAGTCACAGACCAATTCCACCTTTGTGAACACTTTAACAAAAAGTCTTGTAAGCGCCAGCTCCGCTGCTATCACCGTGGATTTTGACAGTCTGACACTGGATGATACCACAGGGAATTCACTCATTGATGTCATATCCGGTAAACTGACCGATGCCTACAATGAATTGCAGACATACAATGTGATGTTAGATTCCCTGATTTCCATTACACAGATTTCTTCCGATGTTTCCTCTCTTGCGCGCAGTTCTTCATCGGATTTACCGGAAACACTGGATACTCAGGCAGGAGAACTTGCCGCCCTGCAAAAGCTTCTGGATGCCAATTCAGTTTCTTCCCTGTCAGAGGTTTCCGCTTCACTTTCGGAAAATGTATCCTCTATCCGCAGTGTAATGTCTTCCATTTCTTCTTTATATCAGGATATGGACGGCGACATGAACACCTTTACGGATGCGATTACACAGGGGCAGGAAAATCTGACACTGACACAGCAGACTTTAAATACACTGATGACTAAGCTTTCCGATTCTATTGAATTACTCAATAAAATCGCTTCCGACCCGGAATATGATTTTGTGAATGAGATTTTAGGCAGTGACCCGCAGACACTGGCAGACTTTATTGCCTCACCGGTAGAAATTACGACCAAAAAGATTTATGAAATTTCAGCTTACGGTTCTGCCGTTTCACCGTTTTACACGGTCCTTTCCATCTGGGTCGGCGGTCTGATTATGGTGGCTATCATTCATACACAGGTGAAAAAATCCAAACACCTGCCGGCCGGTGTAAAGCCGTATCAGAAATTTTTCGGACGATACCTGACATTTTACTGTATCGGGCAGTTGCAGACACTTCTGATTGTACTCGGAAATCTGTTTTATATCCAGATTCAGTGTCCGCACCCGGTTTTATACTGGTTTGCATGTTCTGTCACCAGCCTGGTCTTTACGATTTTTATGTATGCACTGACGGTTGCCTTTGGCAATATCGGTGAAGCCCTTGCAATTATTTTCATGGTAGTCCAGGTTGCCGGAAGCGGCGGTACGTTCCCGATTGACGTCCTGCCAAAGGTTTACCGGATGATTTACCGCTACCTGCCGTTCCCATATGCCATGGATGCCCTGCGCGAAACGATTGGCGGCATGTACGGCAATTATTATTGGGAATGTATCGGCAGACTCTTTATCTATATTATCATTGCCATTCTCATCGGTCTTGTCCTTCGCAAGCCGTTTGAACAGCTCAATCACTATATGGAGCGGAGTAAGGAAAATTCCGGAGTGATGCTGTAGGAGGCAAAAAAATACGTTCACTTTCCACACGCTGTGGGAGGCAAAAAAACACCCTCACTTTACACACGCTGTGAGAGGCAAAAAAACAACCCGTATTTTCCACACGCTGTTTGACGGAAAATACGGGTTGTTTTTTGCCCTTGGAGGGGGGCGGGCGGAAAGATTATGGGTGATTTCGCCTTGGCGGGGACGGAAAGGTTTTGTGTTTTTTGCCGCCTGTTTACTTTTTGCCCGGCTTACAGTTTCCAGATATCGGTGTTGTACTGGCGGATGGTGCGGTCGGAGGAGAAGAAGCCTGCCATAGCGGTGTTTATCAGCATTTTTCTGCCCCATGCGGCTCTGTCTTTGTAGTCTGCAAGCGCCTGTTCTTTTACCTTTATATATTCCTTGAAATCCAACAGTGTCATGAACCAGTCTTTGCTGATGATTTCATGGTGCAGACGGGCTAAGTTTTCTTCATCACCATACTGCTTTAACTCATCTGAAATGATAAAATCAACGCATTTTTTTATCATTTCATCCTTTTCATAAAGGTCCTTTGCACAGTAATCGGCATTTTTGTAATGCGCAATGACTTCGTCACTGGATGCACCAAAGGTATAGATATTGTCTTTGCCGACAAGCTGTGCAATCTCGACATTTGCACCGTCAAATGTTCCGAGTGTCAGTGCACCGTTTAACATAAATTTCATATTGCCCGTTCCGGAAGCTTCCTTGGAAGCCAGTGAAATCTGCTCTGAAATGTCGCACGCCGGAATCAGCTTTTCCGCCATCGTCACATTATAATTTTCCACCATGACAACTTTTAAATACGGACTGACATCCGGGTCATTTGCAATCAATTCACCCAGGCACAAAATTAAGTGAATAATATCTTTTGCAATCGTATATGCTTTTGCCGCCTTCGCACCGAAAATAACCGTAACCGGAGTATCCGGAATATTTCCGGCCTTAATCTCAAAATATTTGTAAATGACATACAGTGCGTTCATCTGCTGGCGCTTATACTCATGCAGGCGCTTTACCTGAATGTCAAAGACCGACTGCGGATTGATTTTTACACCGCATTTTTCCTGCATATATGCAGCAAGACGTTTCTTATTTTCCGCCTTAATTTCAAGCATGCGCGCAATCACATTTTCATCATCTGCATATTTTATAAGCTGTGAAAGTTCCCCTGCTTCCTTTTTAAAATCTGCACCAATCAGTTCTTCAATATAGGCGGCCAGTGCCTGATTGCAGTGCAGTAACCACCTTCTGAACGTAATGCCGTTGGTTTTATTGTTAAATTTTTCAGGATAAATACGGTAAAAAGATTTCAGTTCTTCCTGCATCAAAATCTCCGTATGCAGCTTTGCCACCCCATTTACACTGAAACCATAATGAATATCAATATGTGCCATATGCACGCGGTCGTTTTCGTCAATAATGTAAACGGAAGAATCCGTATAACGGGCGCGTACATTTTCATCAAGATAACGGATAATCGGAACTAACTGCGGCACAACCTCCTCAAGATAGTCCAGCGGCCATGTTTCGAGTGCTTCTGCAAGAATCGTGTGATTTGTGTATGCACACGTCTTTGTCACCACCTCTGCTGCCTCCTGCATCGTCATCACACTGCCGTCAATGTCTTTCTGCGTTGTTAAAATGCGGATTAATTCAGGAATAACCATTGTCGGGTGCGTATCATTAATCTGAATCACCGCAAATTCATTCAGATTCTTTAACGTCTTTCCCGCTTTTTCACATTTCCTGCGGCATTCTGAAAGAATCAGCTGTGCGGCATTGCTTACCATAAAATACTGCTGGTAAATGCGCAATAACTGTCCGGCTCTGTCGCTGTCGTCCGGGTACAAAAAGAGCGTGAGATTCTTCTCAATCGCATTTTTATCAAAATCAATGCCGTCGTGCATCGGTATTTTTTCATCAACCGTGTCGATATCAAATAAATGCAGTTTGTTGACCCTGCCCTCGTAACCTGTCACATCAATGTCATACATTCTCGACATCACGGACAATTTGCCAAACTGTACCGGGTACTGCACCTCCGTCTTTGTCAGCCAGCTTTCCTTTTGAATCCAGTAATCCGGCTGTTCTGTCTGCTTATTCTGTGCAAACACCTGACGGAACAGTCCCAGATGATAGTTGATGCCAATGCCGTCCCCGTTTAAGTTTAATGTGGCAATGGAATCCAAAAAGCACGCTGCCAGCCGTCCCAGTCCGCCGTTTCCAAGTGACGGTTCCGGCTCCACTTCTTCGATTTGTGCAATGTTCTTTCCGTTTTCCTCTAATTCCTGCGAAACCTGCTCATACAGCCCCAGATTAATCAGGTTGTTTGACAGCAGCTTTCCAATCAGAAATTCTGCGGAAATGTAATACACTTTCTTGCCGTTTTCTTTTTCCTGCCGCTCCTGTGCTTCTTTTCTTTCTTCCGTGACTTTCTTTACCAGTGTCAGCAGTGCCGTATAGACCTGTTCGTTACTGCACTCTCTGATGGTCTTTCCATACATTTTGTTACAAATTTCTGCTATGCTCATACTTCTCTCCACTCCTATTTTTATTTCTGATTATTTTTCGATAATTCTGATTATTATTATATATTTCTAAGATTTTTTATCTTGCATAATTACCGCTTAAAATAATACAATACTATCATACTTTTATATCATGCTACCAGGGTCAAAATATCTGAACCCACATGAGCTTGCTCATAGGCGGGTGCTATGTGCCAGTGGCACATGTTTAGCACGGAACAATCCATAGATATCATAGTTGAGACTTTTGACCCCAACATCATATCATGATATACAAAATATATGAAATTGGCGTTTGTGCAGTAAATCTGCGGATTGGAGGGGCTATGCACATATTAGAATATGAAAATTACGAAGAAACGAAAAAACACTATGATACGGATTTTTCCTATAATACTTATCCTTGCTCGATTCCGCTGGATTTTCCGTGTGTGCCGATGCACTGGCACCGTGAAACGGAAATTATTTATGTAAAGAGCGGCAGGGGAATGGTCAATGTTGATGGTATTTCCTACCCGGTTGTCAAAGACAGCATTGTCTTTATTCTGCCGGGCAGACTTCATTCCATTGCGCAGTATGAATCGGAAGCATTTTCATACGAAAATATCATTTTTGATATGCAGATGTTAATCCCAAAAGAAGGGGATACGATGTCTTTTAACTTTTTTCACCGCCTGCAAAATTTTCCGGAAGATTTTCCGGTTTTAATAGACCGGGTTCCGAAAGCACACCGCGCTGTTCAAATCTGCCTTGACCGGATTGACGATTTGCGTACCACCTATCCTGCCGGGTATTATCTCGGCATTAAAGGCTGGCTGTATCAGTTGTTTTTTATTCTGGAATCAGAGATTCTTGCACCGGATAAAATGCGTGAAATTACAACGTGTGATTTGCCGCAGCAAAAAAACAGTGCTGTTTCCTCCCGGAAAAACGGTTATTTTAAAGAAAATACGAAGGAAAAGCTGTGCCTGATTACCGATTATATTGCAAATTACTACCCACAAAAAATCAGTATTGAGCAGATTGCGGCAGTCTGCGGTTTCAGCAGCTCCCATTTCATGAAATTTTTCAAGCTGTATATGGGAAAGCCCTTTATTGCTTACTTAAATGAGTACCGCCTAATCCGTGCCGCGCACCTGCTGTGTGCATCAGATGATGACATTCTTGCGATTTCCCTGGAATGCGGTTTTGAAAATGTATCTTATTTTAACCGCTTATTCCTGCGCGAATATCATATGACACCGTCCAAATTTCGGCAGGCGCGCAGAAACTGATGCCGCTTTTATATCTTATGCACGTTTTTAAGATAATTTAAAAAACCTGTACACCCTGCCACCACATCATTCCATGTCTGTGTAAAATCCCCGGAATACCACGGGTCTGCGATTGATTTGCCGCGGCGGCTGATTGTCTGGCTGATTGAATTGCTGCTTTTATTTTTAGTCTGAAGCTGACTACCCTCTTGAAGTTCGTCTGCATAATCTAATAACAGATGAATTTTTCCTTCGGTATCCGCGCCTGTGATACGCTCTGTGTTACGGATGTTGTTGGTATCCGCACAAAGCAGGTAGTCATAGTGATGATAATCTTCTTTTGTCACCTGTCTGGCGCGCTTGCCCGCAAAGTTGGTGTATGCGGTCTTTCCAATCCCATGCTTTTTTAGTTCTGCCTGCGCCGGCGGATAGATTGGATTTCCTTTGCCGTTCCAAATTTCCTCTGTGCTGGTCGCCGCCGAAGCGATTTCAAATTGTTCTGTCAAGCCACGCTGTTCCACCATGTCTTTTAATACAAACTCTGACATTGGGGAACGGCAGATGTTGCCGTGGCAAATAAATAATATTTTTATCATGCCTTAAAAACTCCTTGAAAATACTGATTTTCCTTGATTTTACACCACTTTCTACGATTTGCTGTGATAGATTGTTTTCTTCGTTTTCGTCGTATATCGTGGCATAAATTTGTATATCTTGTCATCCAAATTTAGTAAAAATCTTAGTAAAACGGCTTAATTTTCTCATTTTACTAAAGACTTTTTCCACTTAGGTTATCTTTTAGTTGTATCAATTTTCTTAATCTTTTAAGCCATCTTAGCATATTTGCCAAGTTGTTCCTTGGCATCCTCTGCTCCCAGATGCGTATATGTATTCAATGTTACCCCAATGTCTGAATGTCCCATAAGATACTGAAGCGTTTTAGGATTCATCCCGCTTTTTGCCATATTGCTGCAGTAGGTATGCCTGCAAACATGCGGCGTGATTTTGGGTAACTGCTCTTTATAGATTCGATTATGCTTAGCCAATGCCCACTCAAAATGCTTTTCCCAATGTAAAGCAACTTCCGGCATATCCTTCTTATCTAAAAACAGAAATCCCTTATATCCATCAATCACAGGTTCTTTCTTGGGCTTTTTACGATTTTCAACAATACGCTTAAAACATTCATAAACTTCCTCTGTCATAGGAATGATTCTAGTTCCACTTGACGTTTTGGTATCTTCAATAACATACTTCATATCTCTGGTTCTTTGAAGCTAATGATTTACACTGATTTGCTTTTCCTCAAAATCAATATCGGAAAGTGTCAACCCACAAAACTCTAAAATACGAAGTCCGGTTTTAAAGAGGATAAACATACCATCATAGTATCGTTTGTAATGCTCATCATTCTTAATGAATTCCAAGAACTTTCTCTCTTGTTTTCTGGTTATGGCTTCTCTTGTTACACTATCGTTTACAACTACTGTACATAGTTGAAACTCGAACGGATTTTTACGAATCAAATCATCGTCTACAGCCATTTGAAAAGCAGGTCTTACCACTCCACGAACTGAATGAATGGTGCTGTATCCCCTACCATCTGCCTGAAGCTTAATCAACCATGCTTTTGCATCTGACAGTTTTACCTTATCAATCCTTAATGCTCCAAATTCCTCTTTCTTAATAATGTTGATAACAAAATTATAATTCGCAGCTGTATTATGGCGAACCCCAGTCTTCTGAGCAATATACTTTTTTACCAACTCAAGAACTGTCAAATTATCACCATAATGAGTAATGCCATCATTTATATCTTTTAAAATGGCTTTTTCCTTCTCTCTAAGTGACTGGCAATGTCTTCTTCCTACCGGAAGAGGATCTGTCGATTCCAACTTCCAACTGTAAAGAAATTTCTGTTTTCCAAAGCAGTCTGTATAAACAAATGCATATCTTCCATCCGCTCGCTGGCTTTCTCCGTTTCGTAAAATACGTCCTTTTTTATCACGTCTTTTCTGATTGCGATTTCTTTCACTCAAACGTCTTCGCTCCTTTCTACGAAGAAGCCCTAGCACGACAACCATATTATATCATACCAGAGCAGTATTTACCACTTTAAAGTGATAAAGTTTTGTATTTCTCTTATTTCTACAAGGAAGTTGTCTGATTAAGGAATTACTCGAATTTATGTCGGTTTATCAGTGATTTATTTCCTACCTGAACCGTAAAACAATAATCAGTATCAGTATTTTCAGAAATCAGCATCCTTATCTTCTTTTCACCAATTCCAAAATATTGAACTGCCTCATCAACCGTTAACATATATTTTTCCCAAATCGGAACCATCTTTCCCTTCATTTTTGCTTCTATGTTATCTATTATGAACACCTCCATATCTTCAAAATAGTCAGCACATTATCTGCCCATGACAAATAGAAACTCAGCTCCTATCTCTCATCAGCAGATAACAAAAAAATCCATACAGGTGGCAGGTCATTACTCTGCCCACATGGGTATCGCACCGTCATTCAAATTGACCGGATCTCTCCGGAAGTATCATTATCAAAAACATGTATCTTTGCCCCGTGTAACTGCTACACATTTTGCCAGACATTCTCCGCTACTTACCTTTACTTCAATACCAAATTTCTGTATTCCTTTTTCAGCTTTATTCCTTTTGCATCATGATCCTCATAGCTATGGTCAGCTCCGGCAAGTGCATGACTACTGCCGCCTGTTCCATATTCATTCTTTAAGAAATTAGCTGCTTCTTTGCTGTCATGCCCTTCCTTGAAATAATCATATATGCGGAAAGACCCATGTGAAAAACCGCTTCCCCTGCCGAGCCTGTTGTCCATCTCATCCTGCGTGATAAAATCCTCGTGCTTAATTTCCACATGTTCAGCAGCTGGAAATGTCAGTCTGTCTACCAGAATGTTGTCGAGTTCGGCACGAAGCTCCTCTTTTGGCATAACAGAACGGAAACGCAGGCTTTTTTCTCCGGTTTCCAACTGATGCAGGGCATGATCCATGTGGGCAGCTATCCTTTCCACATCTTCCGGTGTAGAAAGAAGCTCCACCAGTCTTGCATGGGCATCCGGGTAATTGCCTGCCTTTAATTCCAATTCTTCCGGCATTTCTCCCATACCGTCACGTAAAAAGAAAAATAAATGGTTTGCAATCCTGCTACGTTCCACCTCATCCACAAGATAAGCTTCATTTGCACCCATATATGTGCCATTCTCTACCTGTCTGCGGATATTCTGCTCAATCTCTTTCCATTCCATCGTGAGTATCGGATGCTCTATTGCTGATGTGCCATACCCAACACGCATACCACCTTCATTAAACCATACAGCTATCTGCTTTCCGTCAAATTCAAAACCTTTTCCAGTGGTTCCATACTCTTTTTTCAGAAAGGCAGTCATTTCTTCCGCCGTCTTTCTCTGTTGGTACTTGACATAAATACGCTTGCGGCTGTCATCCCTGCCTCCGCCGCTTCTTAAAATATCATCAATCTGTTTCTCCGGCAGTACAAAGCCTGTCGGCATAACACTTTTTTCTTCTGCCTGCTTCATGGCAATGTTGCCGACCTGCTCCGAAAACATGGTAAAAAGGTCAAGCTGTTTGAACATACCGTCTGTATCAATCTGCTCTGCCACTTCCCCCGGAAGTAAATAGACACCATCCTCTATATAAGAATTTCATTCCTGTTTTCCTCCCTACTCTGCGTGTGTTCCAAAAGAAAAAGATGTATTATCCTGTTTCTTTGTATTAAATTTTGCTTTTACATCTGCCACTCTGCTTTCCAACGCTCCAAACATGACTTCTACCTGCTCCGCCGTGTATTCATAAGCGGACTTGTTGGCAAGATGTTCCAATCTTCCAATCGCATCAATCGCCTTGTTCATACGGTATTCTCCAAGACGGATAAATTTCTCCGCCTTGGTTTCATTATTCTTTGCTGCAGGCTCCTCATCCGGTGTTCCTGCTCCATTTACATCCACATTTTTGTTTACTTCACTCATGTTCGTATCCTCCATTTTTCTTAATATCGTGCAAAAAAAGACGTAGGAGCTGTGCATCTGCATCAGGTTCGGCTTCACAAAAAAGCGAGTCTTACCGGAACCAGAACCACCGATAACAAGAATGTTTTTATTTCTTGCATACTTCGGCTCTTTCGGTCTGCCCAACATCATCAGCCGTTCTGTCTGTGTCAGAAGAACATTATTTTCAAACACAGAGTCCATATATGGCTCTATGTCCTTGGCATTTCCCCATCTTGCAGAACCGTATTCTACACCCTGCCGGAACTTCTTGGCATTCTTGGCTTTGTAATACACTACAAAACGGAGTGCTATGCCACCTACCACACCAATCAACAAATCTTTTGGGTGGAAGCTGGACAAAGGATTGGAAAACAGCTTGTCAAAACGGCTCATGACTGCCATCATCTTATCAGAAGCATTCGTACCTTCCGACACTCTCCACAGCCATGCCACCTTGTCACAGAAATATCCGACAAAGATATATGGAAGATTCAAAAGCACCAGCTTTTTGGTATCCATACCTCCGGCTTTTGCTTTCAGATTTTTAGGGATTGCTTTCAGGTCTTTGGTTATTCCTTCAATGATGTTACTCAAAGGCTCTGCCCCCTGTCCTTATTCTTTTCCCGGTTCCGTTCTCTGTTCTTATTCTGTGATACCACATCTTTTAAGCGTTTCAGTTTCTCCCTTACGGAAGTCCTGCCCTTTCGTTTCTCATTACCATAAACAAATTCCTTGAATGCCTGTGCTACTGCATCGGCATCCCTGCCTTGAAAAATACCACATATTTTGGTGGGTCTGTTGTCTTATCCTTCTTGACAGCAAAATCAATATTGTATTTACGAGCTACCCGCTCAAAGGATTTGATATTGCCATCCGTCACTTCGATAGAGGAAACTCCCACGCCCTCGCCAACCAGCTTTTTCACAGAAGTTTTACCATGCGTTTTCTGTGCTTTCTGTCTGCGGTGGTTCAGATACATCCGCATGGCAGCTTTCAGCACGTTGGCATCCAGTTTAGCGGTCTTAATTACAAGAGCGATTGTTTTCTGTGTTACTTCCTCTTGCATAAGTACCTCCGATCTGCATCTTCCTGTGTGTATGCTCCGCTAAGGTGGGAACATACAGCCGATGTAATAAATACCTCATAACTCTCCTTTCCGCTTCTGGACATCGTGTCCAAAAGCAATAAAAAAAGGCAACTACAAATCTTTCGACTTATAACTGCCCTGACGCTGTATTATTGACTACTTCTATATCAATACTTTCTATCGAGATAAATAAAGTAATCATCCTTATTTAATCCAATTTTCAATAAATAATTTCTTTCTTGAGACCATTCAGTTCCTACAATATCAGTCTTCAAAATCAATCTATTAACAAATTTTGTAAAATCTTCTGTTCCTCGACTATGATTAAGCAAAGTCTTTGTAGCACCTATGTTATTAGTATCAGAAAATACTTTGTAGTAATATTCCAATGCCAACTCGTTGACATCATTCTTTGTATAACCATATAATTTTGCCAATCTCCCATAAAGCATTGCAATTTGCATAATGGCATTACTTTCGGTACGAAAATATTTTGTTTCACCATTGTCTACCCTTATTCTTGAATCTTGCTCGGCTTTTTTAGCCCAATCAATTGCCTCAAGTATTTCTGCTCTTGAGCCTGCATGTCTATAATTGTTCGTTATATAAATACTCTTAGCTCGTTGTAACCAGTAGTTCGGATCATTAGCCTTAAGTCTCTTTATATTTTCATTTGCATAAACATTATGTATAAACTTGGCTGCTCCATATTTAATTGAAGTAGATCCATTAAGATTCGACATTGAAGTAATAGATAATTCAGAATACACTCTAGAAAAAATGTCATTCAACTTATCAAATTGCAAAAATTCCTTAACATAATCCATATCAATTTTACTAAAACTCAACAATATTTCATATATAGCCTGACAAACATTTTTTTGATGTTCCTTAGCCATCCTGTTACCAATTTCACTACTTGCCGATGGATAAATATATGCACTTAGAATTTGTAACAATCCTAATTTTCCATTACATATCACTTTTATTGCCGAATGCTTCCCGATTTCACCCTTTTTACAATTTTCTTCTTGTATAAAAGGTGAAAACTGATTGACAATTTTCTTATATTCCTTAGCCATCCCCAATATCACAATTTCTTCGAAATAAATTTTATTCTTAACAAGTATCCATATTATTAATTTAAGTTCTCCTTTATTCTTTATTCAACTCCTAATGCCTTAAACACTGTATCTTCTGCACTCTGCTACGGAATCAACTGAAAGGCACTCATCAAATCTGCTGGTACTGTGGCAAAATCCATCATTGAAACCGTCAGAATCAAAACTTTCTAAACACACTTGTAGGGATTGCCTAATTCATCCACTTTGATCATCTTTCCGCTTATACTAATTTTCCCATAACAGTCAATGAACTTTGTACCGTTCTTCCCAAAGCAATAAAGCACAATGCTATAAATGAAGGTAATGCCAAATTCCCAGTCATACCATTGCCCTGAATATTCTGATAATTAATGATGTAACTATTCTTTTATATATACTCCATTATTCATGTTCGCCTATCTTTTCTACAGCTGATCGTACTTTGCAGCACTTCCTTTTGCCTTTTCCACTGGGTACTTTGCTTCATTCTGCGACATCTTCATATTGATGATTTCATCTGCATCGATTTCCAATTTATCCATCAGATTTTGGCAATAAACTATGACATCAGCTAGTTCCTCTTTAACATGCTGTATATCATACTCTTCATCATTCCACTGAAAACACTCCAAAAGCTCTGCAGCTTCAATCACAATTGATTTTGCAAGATTTGCCGGTGAATGGAACTGGTCCCAATCTCTGTCTTCTGTAAACTTTCTGATTCTATCTATCGTTTCCTGTTTCATAATTGCTCCTTTATTTTGCTGCTGCTAAAAGCGCTGCTCGAAGTTCCGGATCACATGCATATATGTACATTCCATTGACTCCACGTGTCATAAGTACTCTAACTTCATGTTGAATCAATGTCTCTCCAAACTTCTTCTTCGTTCCATCTGATAATGTTCTGTTTCGTACAGCCTTCTCATTATGACTTGCCGACGGATCAAATCTTATCTTTCCGTCACGATATTTCACCGATGGACCGAGTATTACACCCGCGTAATTAAGATCAAATCCCTGAATTGTGAATGTTGATCCTACCTCATTAATTGTTTTAGGTTGCTCTGCCCATGCCAAGCCTTTTATATCTCGTTTTTCTTTTCTTGTAAGTTCGGACTCAAGCTCTCGATTCCAAGGTTTGTGCCATTTTCCAATAAGGACTTCCCAATACTTCACTAAATAATCCTGCGCCATGGGTTTTCGCGTTGAACTATATTCCCAATCATAGGTTGCTATCACTCTCGACAAAGCAGAATCACTCTCTTTTGCTCTTTTTTGAATTTCCATATCAAGTAATTCTGGATTGTCAAATATCTTGATACTATATCCCCCAAATGTATTAGGTAATTTTTTCAATTGACCTTTTTTTGTAAAAGAATCAATCCAATCCATAGTTGCCGCATCAGCCTGCATACGAAGTTGTTTATCTAACACAATATAATTATTCGTTGCCTTAGCTTGATTTCTATACTTCTCAAGAATTTGAGACTCCCAAAACTGTTCCGTGGTTAGAATTTGATTCTCATCAAACATTACTACAGTCACTCGCGCTCGATCTATGATATCCTTTAGCTGATTCTCACCTTGATAAGATTGTTTTCCTTGTGTAAGAAGCAAATGCGCTTCATCAACAAATGCCACATCAACAGGATCACCCTCTGAATGATTATTGATAAAAGTCGTAGGTTTACTAACAACCTTTCCATATTTTTCAGTCAATCCAAGCTTCTCTGCTATCTGCTCATATACAATGATCTGCTCATCGTGATTAACAAGCAAATGACATTTTATTTCTTTGTTATTTTCTTCCGCCTGACAATACAATTCATAAAAAGTGCTACTATTTAGAACCGTCTTTCCAGTTCCGGCTTCTCCATCTATAAAAATGAGTTGCTTTGTCTCCCCATTTTCAAGTGCATCCGAAACCTTTTGGATAATTAATTCTCTTGCTTTTTCCTGCTCTTTAGTAAGCTTATGAAGTGGCGATGCTTTATATATTGCCGAATCCTTTATTACACTTTCAGTTGGAAATAACTCCTTATTTTCTTTTCTAAGTCCTCTCCAAATCTTGCTAAAAATTTCATCCAATTCTTCCATTGGATAATAACTTGTCTGAGGATTATCTCTTAGATTATGCACATGCTTCACACGATCTACACTCATCATGTAATGCATTAATCGATTCTCTATATCAAGTGTCAAAGATTTATTAAAATGCTCATGTCCTATAATAAAAAGACTTGCATCTTTTTCTAGCAACTTGCTTTGCCATTTTGAATTATCTGAAGCAGCATCGTAATGCTGACGTGTTCTCTTGAATATGTCATTTGACTCACCAACATATACTTCAAAGTCTCCAGATTCCTGCCAATTGTGAATATACACCGTCGGAAAATTCATAATGATTTCCTGCGTCTTCTCATCCTCCTTGGGCAAAGACACGTGTTCAAAGAAATCTAATGCATCTTGTCTATCTTTAATTTGCTTAATAATTGGCTTTGCTACACTACTGCTCATTTTTTAGCCTTTCTTAGATTATGTATTTTAATTATATTCCTTATTACCAATCGCTACAAATAAAAATGTCTCATTTTTCCTAGTTTTCCCAACTCTACTATATTTTTGTATTTTACAAGATTCTCCATAAAACTTGCAAATTCTCCGGTCAGAAACGTGAACCCATGAGAGAAAATTTTGAAATATTATCAATGATTTGTGATTCTCTGACCTCTCCTTCGACTATAAACACTTTATAGTCTTTATCTGCCATTAAATGCACCTGCCTTATACATTTTCTGAAGATTGTGTGCCTGTCGCAGTTCCTTCTCTGTTAATTCAGAAATATCTTGGATTCTATTATTTTCAAGTAAGAAGTATCTGTCCGGTCTGAGAAGATCATTGCTCATCAAATCTGTATTATGAGTCGTTGTAAATATCTGAACACCGGATATCTGTTTCAGATGCCTCTGCACCGATTCCGATAATTCAAAATGGTAAAATGCATCAAATTCATCTATGAATACAAAGGATACTTTCTCCATACGGATATACCAATAATAAAACAGAGCCAATGATCTGATTCTGGTAGAAGATCTGTAGAAAATTTCAACTTATTCCGCATTTTTTACGGCATCAGCGATCAATATGCATAACTCACCTGGGCCTGTCTCATTCATGCTGCGAAATCATAAACAGATTTTCCGTTTTTATTTTGGTTTTTCGCACGATATACTACCACATTCTGAATTTATCTACGGATTTTCCGTTTTTATTTTTAGTTTCACTATAATTATTCCATATGCAAAAGGATCTCACTTATCCAAAAATTAGCAGAACAGGTTGGATGTAAAACAGTTTTGCTTACAAATAAATCTCCTTCAGCAACTCCACACCCCTATTTCTATCAAAAGGCATTCCCATCTGCAAAAGTCTTACTTCCAATTCATCTAGTACACTGATTTCCTCGATATATCTATGTATACTCTCTGTCACCAGCCCTTCTGATTCAACTTTTGTTCCAGCTGTGACAATCTGCAGCAAGCGGAATACATCGTACTTATGCTTCTTTAAATCCTTTTCATTGACATGCTCGCCGGCTCTCTTTCGTTCTAAAAGATTAATCCACGCATACATTTTGAATGGAATCAGATGCTCTGCTCCCAGAACACCAATACCATCAACCACTCTACGTCCGGACATCATAAATTTATAATAGTCATCGTTCAGAAGAATCGCTGATAAACTGGAAGTATCATCATCAATATGAATCGGTATAATTTCCTCTTCAATTTCAAGAAGATATCCCGGCTTTCTTGAAAACAACTCAATCATAGTAGGATAACCGAATTTGCCTTCTGTGAAGCGGTAAAAGTGCATATTCTGTTCATTCTTCCATCCGCACTTATAGCCGCCTTCTTTTATGTATTCCCAGAATATGCTCGCAAATTCTGGGAAGTTGTCCTCCATAATCAGGATCATATCAATATCTTTTGTCGCTCGAAACGGCAAGTCTGCCTCTGAGAGTAGAATATCGCAGGCAGTTCCGCCGATAATAGTATAATAATCCGTATAATTTTTAAATTTTTCTCTAAAAGAGTCTAGCCCTGGTACCATTTATAATTCCTCCAACAGTTTCTCAATATTCATTTCTATTCTTTCGTCTTCGTTACCTTTGAATGTACATGCAAGCGAAACAGGATCAACACATCCTTCTCTTGCAAAATAAGAAGGATTGTATTTCCATAATTGTACCTTCAAGCAGTCGTCCATGTCTTCCGATCTGGCATCCACAATTTCCAACTGGTCAACAACTTCCTCGCCCTTATAGATTGCCCGTTCCTCAATTCTAGGCGGATTCAATTCTGACTCCTGACTAAGAGCGGTTTCTCCTGCGCTAAATGATTCAAAGGTTGCTTCACATCGCATAATTGTAATCTCTTTCTGGACCGGATTAATCAAATATGCTTTTGCATTTTCATAATACTCTTTGCGTGAGTAATTTCTCTTAATAGCAATCTCTGTTCTGGATTTCATCTGTCGGATGAGTCCCATTCCCTCTAATTGGGCTGTTGCTCTTGTAATGGACGTCTTGGTAAGATTCAACTTGTTCGCAACTTCACTTTTTAACACAGATTCCTTATCATCCATATATAACAATTCAAGGAACACCATCTGTGTTGCAGGCATCATCTTATCTGCCTTGACAAGCTGCTTGCGATACACATCCTGCAATATAATTCCCATAAATGGTAAAAATACATTTCCCGGCAGATCCACAAACGGAACTCCGCTTTTTACCAGAGCATTTCTCATGGATACGCTGTTTAACGCTACTTCATATACTACCGGGCACTGCAATGCTTCCTCATACTTTGCTTTCTGCTTTTTCATTGCAGCAACACTTAGCTCCGTTTCCTTCATAACATCTATTATGGCAAAGTTAACACCATATATTTCAACCATCGTAATCTCACGCATAGTCATAAAAATCGGCAATGGTAATTTATTCTTGTATTCTGCTATTTTTACTTTGCAGCAGAAATACTGCTCTAATTGCTTTTGCATATGACGTCTCCTTGTAACATGTTTTTATATATGATAACATATTCTTTGTTACTTTTCAATCATTTATGTTATTTCATTGTGATCAGCTTGGTTTTTATGCATGTTTAGGTAAGGTATACGATTATTATTAATAGTACAACCACATAGTATGTATTGCAGTCAATCATCAAATTGTTTCTTTCATTTTTATCAATTTTGATACAAATACCGGAACTAATAATTATTCTAATAACAATTCGGAACATTTTGATAACATTTCGGTGCATCGTAATGTTCATACTTATCAACTTCCATCTCACGACTGCAAATGCAACAGTTCCATATAAACAAACCGACACTTAACCGACATTCAAACCGACATTTTTTTGTAAACGAAAAGAAGTCCCCCGTAGGAACTCCTTTCACCACAAATCATATTCATTTTTATCGAGGACAGTCCGGTTGATAATCCTACTGTTTTAATAAAATAGTGGTACAATGGGGGTACAAATCCCATTCTCATTCCTCAAAAGCTTTGATTTTAAACCTCTTCAGACAAAAGTACGGGTCCTGCCGTGGCAGATGAAAAGTACTTTTATCATTATTTTATTTCTCCTTGTTTTGCCCCGAAATGCCCTGTTTTGCTATGGTTTCTGGGATTCTTTTAGTTTGCTCTGAAATTACAGATTGTGGCAAATCAGAGCAGAATTGAGCGGGTTGTTACTACCTGTTAGTAGTAAAACAGAAAAGTTTACTACTAACACAATTAGAAAAGAAATTCGCTTATATAATTTCCAACAATACCTAAAATCGTTCCAATAATAACTGTTCCTACTATAAAATTTCTTTTAGCTGCATTCTTCTCTTCAACAAGTGCATTCTGCCCTATTTTAAATTCTACACATGGAAATAAATTTCTTTTAATCCTTGTAAATACAGGAAATACTCCAATAATAAAACTTCCCCCTATCCATATACTAATTATCGCCGCTTGTATTGCCTTAGGGAAAATAATATTTTTTATACTTGTGTACACACAAATCCATATAAACGCAACTGTTAGCAATATTGGCAAAAAGATATGCTCTTTCCGTCAGTGCTTTGTTATTATTCCAGTTCATCAACTGTAACACACTTTATTTCCTTGAATTGCCTTAACTGTTTATCATTTGTCATGAATAAATCACATTTTGTAAGACACGCAACTGCTAACTGAATTGCATCCATAGCCTTAAAACTTCTATATTCAGCTCTAATTTGAGCTGCTTTTTTAGCAATCTCTTGATTGACTTCTATAATTTCCATATCAGTAGTTTCAACAAGCCTGTCAAACATGTCAATAAATGAATACAGCTTGTTTCTGTAGGGAAACACAAAATATTCTTCCATTGTGATTACAGAAGTTACATATCTGCATCATATCCATTACTGAAAATTTTCTTTACCTTATCATAATACTATGGGGTATTTTCATCCTTTTCTATAAAGTATATGAATGGTGCAGTATCGACAAATGCTTTCTTATAATCTGTCATTTTCACGCATCTCCTTCATATATTCATCTACATGCTTTCCTCTTTCGCTTGGAATAACAAAACTATCCCAGTCAACAGATGCTTTCTTTGCTTTTCTCTGTGGAGAATTTAACAGCGTAACAATAACCTCCGTTCCGTTATAATCTCTAATATCTTCGTCTTCAATAACAACTGTGTTGCCTTGTACAATTCCCTTTACTGCCGCTAACATAGGTCATACCTCCTTTAAATTTTCGTCAATGTGCTTTGTAACCTCAAAACTTTTTGCCTTATAACCTAAGTAGTTATATCTTTATTATCTAACTTCTTAATCGACTTATAATAATTTATCATTAACATTCTCTGTTCAAACGACATACATTATTTTCTATATATATCATAACATTTCTTTCCCTAATTTTGAATCAGTATTAGAAAAAGTCACTACACCTCAACCAATGCCGAGTTCTCTTATATCATCTTATTTAATATTTTATACACAATCTTCCATAATAACCGCTTACAATAGTATAATTGCAGACTTACCACATCTTATAGACTTAGGGCCGTAAATACATAATAGAATACATAAAACATAAATAGAGCATATCAGACAATCTAATATCCGACATGCCCATAATTTCTAATCCTACAACGAATAGAATCATTTAGAAACAGTTTTAATGCTTGATTTTTGCAATTTCACCTATACTACATTAATACTTTCTCTTCTGTATAATACTTATCCTCGATGTCCTTGTACTCTGGTATTTCACTTGGAAAGTGTACTACTCTGCCAAGTTTATTTTTCTTTCCTTCTTCAAGTTTTTCACCAAATATTCCATATTTTATTTCAAATTCTTGCAACGTATCCTCATATTCTTTCTGATATGGATTTTCCTTCCGGCATGTTTCCTCACTCATTTCTCTAAATAGAAATATCATCTTATCCAAAATCTTATCCCACTCTACAAGGCATTCATCATTGCAGGAAATTCCATGTTCATCCATATACTCTATTCCCAGGCGGCTAGGACTTCCATGTCTTGTGTCTTTAAATTGTTGCTGCATATCTGGCATTAGATTCATAAACCAATAATCAATACTCTATAAATCCTTATCACAATAGCCCTTTGTCCCTCTCTGAAAGCTGTATTTTATATTTCGCAACACCAGGTCAGGTATCTTCCATACTGGTATGTAACGCTTTGCTTAGAATCAGCAGATTATCTAAACTCGGTAATGATTTACCCAAAAGCCATTTATACATTTATAGACCGCCTGTAGATTTTCAAATCCCATTACTCTCTGAATATCTTTTACTGAATACCCACGCTTCAACAAAAGTTCTCTGATTCTTTCTCCTGTTGCTTTTTGTTGATATGCTGTTTAACGCTCACCTATTCCCCCTTCTTACACTTCTCATACGCAAACAGCGCCGCTCCCAGCGCACCGCAAAGCTGTGCCTCATCGCAGATATACAGCTTTGCGCCGAGCTTTTCTTCGAGGGCATTGGTGATTCCTTTGTTTTTGGCAACGCCGCCGGTCATCATATATTCTCCCGGATTGTTCTTTCCGAGGCGGGCGGCAAGCGCCCCTACTTTTGAAGCGACAGAAACATTTAAGCCGTGGATAATGTCTGCCACATTTTTATTCTGGGCAACGAGGGATACCACTTCCGATTCCGCAAAAACCGTGCACATGCTGGAAATCACAACATTTTCTTTCCACTCCAGTCCCTTTGTACTCATCTCCTCTAACGAAAGTCCCAGCGTTCTTGCCATCATTTCAAGAAAACGTCCCGTTCCCGCCGCGCACTTATCATTCATCAGGAAATTCTTTACTGCGCCGTTTTCATCAATGCTGATTGCCTTAATATCCTGTCCTCCGATGTCAATGACCGTACGCACCCGCGGGTTCAGATAATGTGCCCCTTTTGCGTGACAGGTAATCTCTGTAATGCTGTCATCGCCGCTGTCAATATAGGCACGTCCGTATCCCGTTGTCACGATTCTTACGATTTCTTCCTTTTGAATGCCGGCTTTTTCCACCGCCAGTTCCAGACTCTTTTCCGCACTCATCATTGCCCCGCCGCCGGTCGGGATAATCATTGTCGACTTAATTTTTCCGTCCCGGTCCAAAATGACCACATCTGTACTGGTTGAACCGCTGTCAATTCCTGCTGTATAGTAAACTCCTGATTCCATTCTTTTCTTTGCCTCCTCGCTGATTTCCTTTCCCGGATTGGTATCGTCCGCACCTTCTATCGTTTCTGAAAATGCCTGGATTCTCGTCAGTAACTGTCCTGCGCTCTGACTTGTAAAATCCGTTTCTATTTTAAGCATCGGAACTTTGATGTTCTTTTTAATACTTGCATATTCAAATCCGTAATAATCACAAAACTTAATTGTATGATAAATGATTCCTTTTAAATACGGATCCAGATACAGCCGGTTTCTGCGGGTGCTGTTGTTCATTCTGAAACACGGCATCTGACAAAGCAGTGCATCCGCATATGCAAGAAACATTGCTTCTTCGTCCATTTTCTGCATATCTTCTGGAATGACCGCCAGCCTGCGCCCGCCTGTACAGGTCAGATTTTCTACGTTCATCTGGATATTTTCGCGAATCATCTGCTCTAGCACGCCGCTCACACGCACGCCCAGCACACCAATATACGGTTTATTTTCGGTATCCTTTTGTTCAAATGCTTTCAAAAACAGTGATTTATCAAATTTTTTTCCGGAATATTCTTCATAAGCTTCTTTCAACCGGCAGATTGACGCGGCAAATTTCACTTTTTCACATTCCTCATCGTCATGCGGAATATCCAGCATATAAAGGAATTTGCATTTTCCGGTGCTTTCTACAATATCATACACGCGCCGCATAGAATCACAGCAGTTGACAAGCACCAGTTCCTCTGCTTTTCCTTCCAGCACCGCCTGAATCACAGATTTTCCGAAGCCGCACAGATTTGCATGAGCAATCTGGTCCGACATTTCAAAATTTTCCGGCATTTCTTCCAAAACCGCACATTTTTCTCCAAAGCCCTGAAACAGTTCTGTCGGGGTATATTTACAGACATAATGAATCATGAATGTTTTTCCTCCTTGTTCTTTTCCAGCATTTCCGCAAATGCCTGAAGTCTGGTGGACACCTGTCCGTCACTAGTATTCGCCGGATTGCAACCGTCACCATCCAAAATCATTGTCGGAAGTCCTGCCGTTTCCAAAACATTTTTAATCAGTCCGGATGCGCCGATTGTCCCTTTACATCCCCAGTGTGCAAACAGGATTCCACCATCTGCATCTGTCTGTTTTGCAAGTTTTTCCGCCATCCGGATTCTTTCTTTAACACTTCCGTTATAAATACAGTGAACCATTTTCTCCGCCATTGCCTCATATGGGTCATCTGCCTGCATTTCACGGAATCCGTCTGCTACAAAATCGCAGGCGCTGATGTGCATGGTTTTGCTGTAATTAAATGTCTCTTTCACCGGCTGCTGTAAAAACGGCATAATGTGCATCCAAAGGACATGAAGCCCGTCTCCCTTTGGTGCATTTTTTACATCTTCAAGAAGCAGCTCGGTGTATTTAAGCGATGTTTCCGACCCCGCCAGCAGATGACACATAAAAATCGCATATAATTCATTGGTGAGAGATGTCACCGGGTCATGGTCTTTGCGCAAAGCAAGCTGGCTCTTAAAATGTGCCGCCGCTTTTCTGCTGTTTGTAACGGCATTTTCCACCGCTTCTTCTGTAATTTTCTTTTCGGTAATGTCTTCCAGAAAATGTTTCAATTCTTTTAACTGATTTGCAACATATTTGATTGAAGACTGCGTTTTTTCATATGGAACATCAATATAGAAGCCCGGACAGCTGTATTTTTCCTTTAAATAAGGAAATGTCATCATATTTCCGTCACAGGCAAGATTGGTATAAATCATACATTTCGGCGCCGGTAAAATGCCGGTCAGCGCCGCGCCCAGAAAAACTCTGTGATATGAGCACATGGTTTCCGGAAATCCTTCTTCCTCGGTTTTGCGTAAAAATATCTGCTCACATTTTGTACCTGCTATAAAACAGGACAGCGCTTCCACGGAATACGGTGTCAGTCCCGCCGCCGTTAGAAGTTCTCCCGGAACGAAAATGCTCATCATTGCCGAATTTTGCGGTTTTGCAAGTGCCTGAATTATATTTTTCATGACCACCCGCGCCGCATACTGCCCGGACAGCGGAAGCTCCCGGTCCGGAAAAAGCTGTAGTTTTTTCTCCTGAAGCCGGTATCCGGCAAGCAGAAGACGGCGGGCTTTGTCAGGGTCTTTTAACGCTTCGTTTCCCACCACATTTCCAAATTTTTCTATAATATCCATTTGTGTTCATTCCTACCTTTTTGTTCTGATTTTCAGCAATATCTGTTCTGCATGGTTTTGAACAAATCAATGTTTATTATAGCAAGTTGTGGGGAATTGTAAATGTTTTGTTTTGGGGAAGACACTTAATCTTTATATCCCTTTTGTTATAGAAAAATCATGAAATTCGAATAATTATTTTAGCTTCGTATTGATATATTAATAGCTTACACCTTATTTTACACTAACTCAAATCTTCCAGTTACTAAAATATATCACCCTAAACGATATAGGCATATTCAATTTTATACCAGCCTATGTTTGCCAGTTATTAAAATAATTATACATTTTTACAGGTGTGATAGCAAGCTTTATGCTAACTCAAATCTTCCAGTTACTAAAATCTCACTCAGCTTGTTGTTAGTTATCCTGCTGTTTTACACTAACTCAAATCTTCCAGTTACTAAAATACATCTTGCAATTCGATTTCTGCACACATTGTTTTACACTAACTCAAATCTTCCAGTTACTAAAATGTAAAAGAAACCTGCGATTATCTTGGAATGTTTTACACTAACTCAAATCTTCCAGTTACTAAAATCAGACTGGATAAGCAAATATGGCACAGATTGTTTTACACTAACTCAAATCTTCCAGTTACTAAAATAATATATCAGGCAGTGAAATCGGTTGCAGGGTTTTACACTAACTCAAATCTTCCAGTTACTAAAATATGTACTGTCTAAGCTGGTACTGTGCGTAGTTTTACACTAACTCAAATCTTCCAGTTACTAAAATATTGGGAGAGTGCCGGTATACAGCAAAATCGTTTTACACTAACTCAAATCTTCCAGTTACTAAAATAATCTACTGCGGCAGATAAAGAACGTAATCGTTTTACACTAACTCAAATCTTCCAGTTACTAAAATGTCAAATTGCCCTTATGAAACGTCTTCCACAAAAGACTATTATAAACATTTCAGTAACTACTAACATAATAATTATAACATATTCCCGTGCAGTAAAAAAGAACTTTCTTCTAAATGTGCCTGCTCCTTTTTTACCTCTTTTTCGATGAATGTATCATTGATTAATTTCAAAACAACTATATTTTTGTCTTCTTCCAAATATCCTTTCATTCCAATTTTGTGCACATTATTCTTTATTACCTTATAGAGTTCTTCTTTACTCCACTCTTTATAGTAAGGGTAATGATTATTTACAAAATTTTGTACTTTTTCAATCTCCGGAAAAATAAAGTTTTCTGCATTATATACATGAATATCCTCTATTGTAGATTCAGTAACATAAACATATTGTTGCAGGCTTGTTGTAAATATAAAATAAATATCATACTTTTTCGTAATATCTTCACATGCCTTAACTACATATTCATATTCTTCCGTTGTCAATAAATGGTCTATATTTTCCCATAGTATCATTGTTTTTTCCGGATTAATTTCTAATAATTGTTTTATAATGTCAATACATAGATTTACCAGCTCAAAATCCGATGCTTCCTCAATATGCCGGCTGTCCGATAAATACACTTCAGATTTTTGAACAATGTCCCACAAATCCGAATACTGATAATCTAATTGAAGATTTACAATATTTCTTTCTAGCATTTTATTCAGCATGAGATAGATTTTTGTTAAATTCTCGTCAATATAACTCATCTGCTGCTGGCAGTCAAAATCATTTAAAAAATATCGTATGCACTGTGTAAGCAGATTGGTTTTACCGATTTTTATTGTTTCTATCATACTTGCTCTATCGGCATATTTTATTAATCGAAAGTATTTTCTTCCAATTTCTTCTCCGTCTAACCGTATGATTCCCCTGTTTTTTTCTTCATAATCTGCATATTTCTCACCGGAAAAATATTTTTTTATAATTCTGAGAATTTGATTTTTCCATACAATATTTTGTCCGCAAAGCTGTGTAACAGGCTCTATATTTATTTCTGCTGTTCTATCAATTTGAGATATTTGTAATATCATATGACAATCATCCTTTCCGTACCTAAGCACTCTTCCTGTAATGACCTGCTTCCTACCAATATCTTCATATCCTGATACTGTTTTTCCGTAATTGAGATTAATCGTACATTTCCCTTTGCCGGAACAATTCTTTTAATTCTTTTTTCAATACGCTCTGCAAATTCCTTACTCGGACATGTCCTTACATATACGGAATACTGCATCATTATAAATCCCTCTTTCATTATATTTTTTCTAAATTGTCTATACGCCCGTTGTTCTTCTCCTGTTTCCACAGGCAAATCAAACATACACAACATTCTCATTACTTTATATTTCATCCTCTTCACCTATGTAATCTGCTACAGACGGAAAACAGATTGTGTCACGTTTCCCCATAACCAATGATGCTACCTGTTCCACATATGTTTCTAACATATTACAGACATACATTTTCTTATTTTGATACTGTATTTTATGATTTAACAAATTTACTATTTTTCTTCGATGTTCTGATGAAAAATATTCCTCTTCCTGTAACAACCGGTATACATAATAATCCACAACCGGACGAATTGGTTCAATCAAATCATCGCATAAATTAAACCTGTTATATTCATTTTTATGATGTATGCCAATCTGGGGATTCAGTCCATATCCCACACATACTCTGGACAAATAAGAACGAATAATGGCATAACCGTAATCCAGCCCCGAATTTAATAAGATATCTTCATTCCCCCTTGAAAATGTTGTCCCCATTAATGTATTAAAATAAACCTTTGCAGCATGCGCCTCTCTATTTGTAATATCTCCCGGCTGCACCTGTTCTCTATAATCATACATTTTTTCAAATGCAGTTTTGTTTTTCTCCAACAATTCCAGAACCTGACATTGATTTGCAATTTTTTGCCGGACAATTTCTATCCATAAATTATCCTTATTTTTCTCTGTAAAATAATCAATCTGCTTTAATTGTACCTTTGTTGCCCTGCTGTGATTTGCCAATGCTCCATAAATTCCTACCGGTTGATGACTTGTATCAGATATAACAAGTTCAATTCCATATTCAGCAAATGTCGTTAAAGTTCTTACTGTAATTGTTGTCGTTAAGTTATCCATAACAATTACCGAAATATCTTCCAATGGAATCCACACATCTTTTTCTAACCCCTTTGATATAATCAAATTGTTTAATTTAACTTTTATAGAAACCTCATTTTCAATCATAATTACACGATACGCCATTTTCCCCTCCTATTTTTGTATAAAAAAAAGGAACATCCGTCGATGTTCCTTCGTTTCGGCATAAAGCCTTGTTTTAGTAGCTCTGGAAAACTTGAGTTAGTGTAAATAATTTTCCATAGCTATATGGTACATCTAATAGTGTGTTTTGTCAACATTCAAATGAGAATATTTCTTTTTCTGTAATATATTGATTACCCAAAATATCCACATGAACTTTTTTTATGGACGTTGTCTTTCCCAGCCCCACTAAATTCTGTCTATTAAACTTTGCTCTGTCAACAGGTTTTGTTTCAATATAATTTCTCTGAGCCGGCATTGTCCTCGACTGAAATCTCTCTGTAAAAATCTCTCCTCCTTTTTCATACTGAATAATATTATTTCTATAAAATGACAGTCTGAATTCATAGCCCAGTTTTTCCAAGTCTGCTCTGCCCTGTCCTTCCTGTAACATTTTTTCCTGTTGTAAAATCCGCGTATATGCTTCCTCATCAATTACCGATTTTCCTGCTTCAAATTTTACATCAGACTGCTTTATTCCAATCAGATAATACTTACTGTCATTTTTATTGTAATATACATCCATTCTATATGGATTTAAACTTGCTAAAATAACCTTTCTGCTGTTTCTTTCATATCCATATTTATGTGAAACGTCTATACATGAATTCACTTCACCGTCTACATATTTTAAGCTGACAATCTTCGGTCCATTATTTTTTTTCGCATATCTACGCACCCAGTCCCCTGTTTCTTTTTCATACTGCACAAAAGGATTCTTGGCATCTTTATACCGCTCACATATCTCTAATAAAGAGGCAAATGTCTTAGGGTCATTCCTTGCCATTAAAAAGCTATTCTGTTTTCCTTTCTTTATCATTTCAGCAAATTTCTTATATCCGTCTATACTTCGAATATCTTTAATTTTACTAATCTTATATACCCCACCATCCAAATTTCTTGTTCCGTAAATAGTTTGATTGCATAGTGCACGGTTGCATTTTTTATCAACCTTATGCCAATATTTTACATGCTTTTCTGTTTCTTTAATATTGTTTCGTATTTCTAGCCATTTTTGCCCTTCTTGTCCATACAAACACTTCTCGTATACTTCATCTGTCATATTTTCTTTCCACATCTCAGGATTCAGAATTTCTCCCGTTTCAAAGTCGATAAATTCTCCCTGCAATTTTCTAAACGTATTATATCCCATTTGAGAATATACAATTAACAAAGCATCTACCGCATGATGTGCAAAAGATTCCTCCCGATTCTTATCTAATCTCATATTTTTTCGCATCTGACTTGTATAAGCACCGCAGATAACAGATACTTTCGTCCCTGTTTCATTTGCTCTGAAAAAACTCTGCAACGTATTTAACACAACTCTTGAGGCATATCTGGTATCATTAAGATTCCTGTTAATAAAGCCCTTTAAAACATCAATCTTTGTGATATCTTTCATAAATAATAGATTTTCGACCTTTTTATAATTAATATTTTTCTTCCGATGAAGTTCATTAACCTTAGCTACATACTCATTCCAGCCCCACCCCCTATGTAACATTGTTAAATACTTATACGGCGTTGTCTGTCCTTTCTCCTGATTTTCAGTTGCATAAACTAATACCTTATTATTTCTACTATCATTAAACGAAATAGATAACGGTATAATATGGTCTATTTCATACATGTCAGAAGCTGTCAGTAATTGATTAATATCAATTTGTTTTCCTGAATAAAGGCATATTCCTTCTTGTTCATTCCACAATTTAAGTTTTAATGCCAGTTGCTTATGATTTCTGAAATGTGCCGATGTAACTTGTATGCCATATTCCGATTTTATCTTGTCAATAATTTCTTTTAATTCCTTTTCATTTCTGCTTTGTTCCTGCTTAATACGCTGTTTTTGTTCCTCATCATTTTTATCCCTCGGCATTTCAATAACAACTAATTCCGGATTTCCATATTTTTTTATTACTGCATTTAATGCTTTAACAGCAATACGCGCAGAACGAACTACTACGGGATTATATATTTCATTCGTCATTGCCTCCTGCGGAATATATTTTAATCCTTTATAAAGTTCATCTGCCGACTTTAACAGCTTCATTTCACTCAATAACGTCATCTGTTCTTTAGGTTGTTCATACATTTCAGGTATCAGAATATTTAACAATTTCAATGAAAAAGAATGCCACTTACTAAATGGTTTGCCATCTTCTTTTCTTAAATTAATTAAACTGTCAATTTCCTCTTTACTCATTCCAATACCGGAATCAATTAATTCCTTCTCAATGGATTCATGCTCTGTATTTAGTGTAAGAATTCGACCAATTTCATCGAGTTCTGCCCGCTCATATTCTTCTATGTTTTTTCCGGCTTCAGATAATGCCTTTTTCATCTTCCGATATGCCTCAAATGAATGATAAATATGCTTGTCGTCCTTTATTCTGGCACCTTCTATTGTCTCTGCATTTTCTCCGGATACCGTACATATGATTTTTTCTACATTTACACGCTGTGAATTTTTGATAGTTTCAACAATCTGACGCTTTTCCTCTTCATTAAGCTTTCGTCCTCCAATCGTTAAATTATTAAGGTCATTTAACAAATTAAATTCCTGTGCAGAATAAGATGCTGCTGCTGCTCTCATTTCTTCCGGAAAAACGGAGCATTTTCCAATTAATTTCTCAAAAATGTTTTCTTCTGTTATATAATTTCCCGTCGATTTATCAATTCGGGTTGTATATATACCATAATCTGTTCTTGATTTTTCAGTTCCCGGACCTTCGTAATATTTGCGTTTTCTGCTAAATATTCTTTGATATTTTTCTATAAAATCATTCGTTAGTTCAGGATAATATTTTGATTGTGCTTCTAAAATTGTATCAATTTCTTTCTTGTATGCACTAAATGTATAAACATTGCTAAGTACTGTTTTGTCACCATTTTCTTCTACTATAATTTGTCCACGGTACGCACCATATTTTTTAAATCGCTCTAACTGAATCTGACACGGATACTTTGTTTCTAACTCCTGCTGATTAATCTGAATTCCTTTCTGATACTCACTGCCGCCTTCCGTGCTTTCTTCAAAATCATCAAGATAAGAAATCCCTCTGTGTTTTAAACTGTTATAAAGTACAACATATAACTCGTCCATTGTAATTTTCTCTTGTAACGCACGTACTTTTAATTCTAAAGAATAAAGATTAATATTTTTCGGTATTATAAATCCTTCAGCACCCCATAACTTTTTAAAATCTTCAAGTCTTGTATGTTGTCTTCTTTTCAATCTTCGAGCCTGACGAAATTCACGTCTTTTAACATTCTCCGACACCTCTGCGCAATTAAATAAATCTGCCACTGTTTCCAGTACGTTTCCTGTATCTGAATCAACTACAGCTAAACCTACTGATGCAATACCAATGTCCAACCCAATATTAATTCCCATAATTCTATCTCCTTCATATTCATTCTTACTTTGCAATCATTGCAATTTCTATATATTATATATATCACCCTATATTTGAATTGTCAACGATATGGCATTTTAATTTTCTAAGCATATAAGCCTTTTACCTATTTAATCCGACAATATGCCAAAAACTCCCCGGCACAAAATGCCGGGGAGTTTCCTTTTCCATTATAAATTATTCATTTGTGTTAAGTGCCGCCACTTATTCCTCTACGTGCAGCAGCTCGTGCGCGCGATGTGATAATGGTTTTTCAAAATATTCCTTGTAGCAGGCCTGAACGGAAGGATTTTCGTGTGAAAATCTGATACTGTTATGACGGTCAAGACCGTAAAGCACATTTTTGCGGGCTTCAACGTCTGAGGCATCTTCTTTGTATGGCTGTCCGCCGCCATTGATACAGCCGCCCGGACAGGACATGATTTCCACAAAATCGTAATGCACTTCTTTGTTTCTGATGGCATTCATCAGGCGGCGTGCGTTACCAAGCCCACTGGCAACCGCCACACGGATATCCGTTCCCGCAAGATTAAACTTCGCTTCTTTCCAGCCGTCCAGACCACGCACGGACTGGAATGCATCTGCCTCCGGATTTTTACCGGTTACCAGAAAATAAGCGCTTCTAAGCGCAGCCTCCATAACACCGCCTGTTGCACCAAATATAACACCTGCACCGGTACCACTGCCTAATGGGTCGTCAAATTCGTCCTCACCCAGTTCCTCCGGTTTGATGAAAAATGCTTTAAACATTCGCTCAACTTCTCTTGTTGTAAGCACTGCATCAACATCTTTTCCGCCGTCCCATGTACATTCATCTTTTTTCGCGATACACGGCATAATTGATACGCAGAATATCTTTTCCGGGTCCACACCGAGTTTTTCGGCATAATAAGACTTTGTTACCGCACCAAACATCTGCTGTGGTGACTTTGCGCTTGAAAGTCTGCCTGCCATATCCTGGAACTGGCTCTTTATGAACTTTACCCAGCCCGGACAGCAGGAGGTAAACATCGGAAGCCCCGACTCCTTAATCTCCGGAAGCCGTTCAAGGAACTCGCTTCCTTCTTCCATGATGGTCATATCGGCGGCAAAGGTTGTGTCAAATATGTAGTCAAAACCAATTCTTCTAAGTCCTGCAACCAGTCTTTGTGCTGTTGCAAAATCTTTTGAAAGTCCGAAGCTTTCGCCCCATGCTGTTCTTACAGCAGGTGCTACCTGTACCACCGTTATGATATCCTCATTTTCCACAGCATCAAGCACGATACCTACATCGTCACGCTCTGTCAGCGCACCGACAGGACAACTGCTCACACATTGTCCGCACAATGTGCAGGCAGTTTCATGGATTTTGTGGTTTCCACGCACATTTACAGTTGTACGGGAACCTGTATTTACAACGTCCCACACGTGCATACCCTGAATATTGTCGCATACCTGCACACAGCGCATACACTTGATACATTTTCTTGCATCACGGATTAGTGGAAATGTTTTATCCCAGTTGTCCTTTTCTAATATTGAATCATACGGCATTTCTGAAATGTTCAGTTCATTTGCCAGTGACTGCAATGTACAATTTCCGCTTCTGATACAGGTACCGCATTTATAATCATGCTGGGAAAGTATCAACTTTACATTGGTCTTTCTGGTTGTACGCACCTTCCTGGAGTTTGTGTATACTACCATGCCCTCCTCAACGAAATTATTACAGGCTGTAACACAGCGTTCTGTACCCTCAACCTCTACAACACAGACTCTGCACGCACCAATCTCATTGATGTCTTTCAGATAACACAAGGTTGGTATCGTTTCACCAATGGATTTGGCAGCATCAAGGATTGTCGTACCTTCTTTTACGGATACATCACGTCCATTAATCTTTAAATTTACCATTTTTCTTCTCTGCCTCCTCTGAATGAACCGAAACCAAAATGGTCACATCGTAAACAGCGTCCTGATTCCTGACACGCTTCTTCACATGAAAAACCATATTCGATTGGCTCAAAGTCTTTCTTTCTGTCTGCGGCATCACGGAGTGCTACCTCAACCCGTCCGCAAGGCTCTTTGTCTTCATAACCGGCATAAGGAATCTCGACATCACTTGTAATCTGATGGTGGAAGCCTAAATATTCATCAATATTGGCTGCTGCCACCTTTCCTGCCGCAATTGCCCTGATCACGGTTGCCGGGCCGGTAACGCAGTCTCCGCCTGCAAATATTCCTTTGTGATCCTTGATTTCACTGGTATCAAGTGCCTCAATCGTACCACGCTTCACCGTAACACCATGCTCCTCAAAATATCTTGTTTCGATACCCTGTCCGATTGCCACAACAATCAGGTCGCACGGAATCAGCACCTCAGCCTTTTGTGCTGTCTTCGGGGCTGGTCTGCCACCTCTTATTTTACTGATCATCTGCGGCTGTACCCAAAGACCAACAGCTCTGTCATGCTCGTCTTTTTCTATTCTTACCGGTGACATCAGTTCAAGGATATCGCAGCCTTCTGCTTCTGCGCCCTCAACTTCTTCTTCAAGCGCCGTCATGTCTGCCTTACGTCTTCTGTATACAATGCTTACCTTTTCTGCCCCCAGTCTGACAGAAGAACGGGCAACGTCCATTGCTACATTACCGCCGCCGATAACAACGACTTTCTTGCCTGTATAATCCGGCATTTCATCATCGCCGATGACACGAAGCATTTCAACTGCTGAAGTCACACCTTCTTTTGCGTCCTCACCTTCAATGCCCATTTTTTTGTCTGCATGGGCACCGATTGAAATGTACATCGCATCGTATTCTTTATGTAACTCCTCAATTGTCACATCGACACCGACACTGACATTTTTCCGAACCTCAATGCCTGTAGAAAGAATGGAGGCAATCTCATCATCTAACTTCTTTCGCGGCAATCTGTAATTCGGGATTCCGTATCTTAACATACCGCCAAGCTGTTTTCTCTGTTCAAAGATTGTAACCTTATGTCCCATCAGTGCCAGATAATACCCAGCACTCAGTCCGCCCGGACCGCCGCCGATAATTGCGACCTTCTTTCCGGTGGCTTCACCACATTCCGGCACCGGAACATTTCCTGCATTATCCACAGCCATTTTCTTCAAACCTCTGATATTGACAGGTGCGTCAATCAGTGTTCTCTTACATCTGTTTTCACATGGATGTTCACAAATATAAGCACAGGTTGTCGGCAGTGGATTATCCCTTCTGATTAAGCGCACTGCATCGGCATATCTTTTTTCATGCACAAGTGCAATATAACCCGGAATATCCACACCTGCCGGACAGGACTTCACACAGGACACCGGCTGGCTGCTGTTACATGAACAAAAACCTCTCTCAATATGGGATTTAAAATCATCTTCACAGCCATCAATACATTTTAATACCAGCTTTGCCGCCTCATATCCAATCGCACAGTCCGCTGAGTAATAGATGCCCTCTGCCGTAAGCCTGATGACATCAAGCGTTTCCTGTGTTGCATTGCCGTCCAGCACATCATCAAAAAGTCTGGCAAGCTGTCTTAAACCCACACGGCATGGGACACATTTGCCACATGACTGTGCAAGACACATTTTTATAAATGATCTGGTAAGGTCAATCGTACACAATCCCGGCGGACTTGCGACAATTCTGCGTTCCAGATCCTGATACAAAGACTCCATTGTTACCTGAGCCTTATCCTTTGTTATAATTGTTAATCTGCTCAAAATCTGCTCCATTCCTGCGTGTGAAACATTTATTTATATTATGTGTCGTATTAATATAGTCATACATTTCACCGCAAAACATTCTTACGCAATATTTTACACAATAATTTACTAAAAATAAAGCAAAGTTATTTTTTTCACATAGTTATGGTGTTAGTATGAACGAAAATACAAAACAGCCGGCAGTCCCGTTTTATCAGGTCTGCCGGCTGTCTGCCGTTATTATCCCATCACAAAGCCCAATGGAATTATCTTAACTTATTCTTGATTTCATTTTCAATCTTTTCTACAAATTCATTCAGCGGCAGGACTGTTGTGTCGGCTTCGCCGTGAAGTCTGTAGGATACGGTCTTGTTTTCCTGTTCGTTGAAACCGATGACGAGCAGATACGGTACTTTCTGAATCTGACCTTCACGCATACGGTAGCCGAGCTTTTCGGCACGGTCGTCTAATTCCACTCTGACGTTCTTTTCTTCAAGTGCGTCACAGATTTCATGTGCGTATGCCATGATTTCTTCGTTGTCAGTCTTAACCGGCATTACCTTGACCTGAACCGGTGCGAGCCATGTCGGAAGATTACCCTTTGTTTCCTCTAAGATGTAAGCCATAAATCTGTCGAGTGAACCAAGGATTGCTCTGTGAAGAACAACCGGTGTCTTCTTTTCGCCGTCTTTATCAATATATGACAGGTTGAATTTTGCTGGAAGACAGAAGTCAAGCTGACATGTTGATAAGGTGTATTCGTTGCCGACAGCCGGTTTTACATTGACATCAAGCTTCGGACCGTAGAAAGCGGCTTCGCCGATTTCTTCGGTGTATTCGATACCGAGGTCATTCATAACTTCTCTTAATGCATTTTCTGCCTTATTCCACATTTCATCATCATCGTGATACTTTTCCTTATTTTCAGGGTCACGTAAGGACAGTACACAGCGGTAATCTGTAATACCGAAATCCTTGTATGTGCTGAAAATCAAATCTACAACCTTTGTAAATTCATCTTTAATCTGTTCCGGTGTTACAAACAGATGCGCATCGTTCTGGCAGAAATGTCTTCCTCTTTCGATACCCTTTAATGTTCCGCTGGCTTCAAAACGGAAGTCGTGTGCAATTTCACCGATACGGATTGGTAAATCCTTATAGGAATGCATTCTGTTTGCATAAATCATCATGTGGTGCGGACAGTTCATCGGTCTTAATACGAATGATTCACCATCCACTTCCATTGCCGGGAACATATTTTCCTTGTAGTGGTCCCAGTGACCCGATGTCTTGTAGAGATTTACTGTACCGACACAAGGGGTCATGACATGAAGGTAGCCGAGTTTTCTTTCCTTATCTTTAATGTAGTTTTCCAGTTCCTGCCAGATTGTGTAACCCTTTGGTAAAAACATCGGAAGACCACGCCCGATAAGGTCGTCCACCATGAACAGTCCCATGTCTTTACCGATTTTTCTATGGTCTCTTTCCTTTGCTTCTTCAAGCAGTCTTAAATGATCTTCGAGTTCTTCCGGTGTTGGGAAGCATACGCCGTAAATTCTCTGTAATACCTTATTCTTGCTGTCACCCTTCCAGTATGCGCCGGAATGTCTGATTAACTTAAAGTTGCGGCATAATTTTACATTGTCTACGTGCGGTCCACGGCAGAGGTCTGTGAAATCACCCTGCTCGTAGCAGGAAATTGTACCGTCTTCCAGATTGGAAATGAGGTCTAATTTATACTCATCATTTTTGAACATTTCCATAGCTTCTTCTTTGGAAATTTCTTTTCTGATAATCTTCTTGCCGGATTTTGCAATCTTTTTCATTTCCTTTTCGATTGCTGTAATATCCTCGTCACGGATTACGTCATCTCCCAGATCGACATCATAGTAAAAGCCTTCTGCTACAACCGGTCCTACCCAGAACTTTGCCTGTGGGAAAAGATGCTTGATTGCCTGTGCCATTAAATGTGCGCAGGAATGGTTTAATGTGCTTAACTGTTCATCTTCTTTAAAATTTACCATTGTGATTTCTCCTTTTCTTGATTTATATTGAAAAAAAGCACCCTTAGATACTGTAACAATATCTAAGGGTGCTTACACACGGTTCCACCTTACATTTCACTCTTTGCTTATAACGCAGCTACACGGTAACGCTTCAAAACCTTGATTTCTTCTACGCACAGCTCGGGAATGGTCTTCATGTACCTTTTGCATAAACAGCTTCCACCAAATGCTGCTCTCTCTGTATGTTCCGGATACACTACTGTTTCTGTCATCGCTTTTTCAATATAGTTTTTTGTTTTTCTGAGTGCTATTGTAGCACAATGCATTTTTTTTCACAATAGGTTATTTTATGAAATTGATTCTTTTACAAAATCAACTACTTCCATATTCTTTTTTTCAATATTCTCATCGTGTTCCATTTCTTCCAGTGTCATCCAGTAGTAATGCCTGCCGTTTAAAACAAAATCCGTCTGTCTGGTCTGCTCCGGAAAATGGTGTATCTTTAATTCATATAATCTGTGATTATAAACTCTATTCTCTCCATGGCTGACAGAATATTTTTCCTGTACTCTTGATGTAATGTAATGACATTCCATATCTTCCCTATTCAATGCCAAATCTGCTGCAACTCTGTCTAGAATAGAATTTTCATTATCTCTATCCATTGTCTTATAATTCAGAAAAAGTTTGCAGTCCCATTTTTCATCATAATAGACAAGAAATTTCTGCTTGTTTTCTGTAAACAAATTTCTTATTACTACCAGTGAATGATTATGCTGTATCATATCTAACCCTGTTATATCTTTCATTAAATCGTTATAGTCGTATTTATCCTTATACATATGAAAAATATCTTTTGCTATCTTCATACAATATAAAATACCTATCATACAAAAAATCGTTTTTAATACAATACCGGGAATCCCCAAAATATCATCATAACTAGCTGTAAACACTGAAAGCAAAAATGAAACTCCTGCAATAATTGTATCTATTGCGACTTTATTTCCGATAAATTCTCTTTTCTTTTCCAGAAGTAATTCTAAGTCCTTTTTATCTATTAATAACCTCATTATCCCACCTTATGTAACCTTTTAACAAATTATAACTGAATTTATCGAATAGCACAAGAAATTTTGACTTTTATCTTTATTTATACTATACTTCTTGCGCAGATAATGAATTACATTATTTTCGTGCTTCTGGCATATTACAGCAGCATTTTAAAGACATTTGAAAGGATACCGATTTATGAAATCATCAGATACAACACAAAATTCTCCCGGAAATTCAAAGGAAAATGTTCAGACACGTTCACAGGACAATCCCTTGGGATATGAAAAAGAATCCAAGCTTTTAGTCGGATTTGCGATTCCCTGCATTATTTCCATGCTGGTAACGGCACTTTACAACATTGTCGACCAGATTTTTATCGGACAGGGTGTCGGAATGCTCGGAAATGCGGCAACCAATATTGCCTTTCCGCTTTCGACCACCTGCACGGCGATTTCCCTTTTACTCGGAATCGGCAGTGCCACCAACTTTTCACTCCACCTCGGTGCCGGTGAAAAAGACGAATCCGCAAAATACGCAGGAAATGGCATGTGCCTTATGGCAGTTTTCGGAATCAGCCTTTTCCTTCTGACAACGATTTTTCTGACACCGATGCTGAAATTTTTCGGCGCAACCACAGACGTGCTTCCGTATGCAGAAGCTTATACGCGCATTACGGCAATCGGCTTTCCGTTTCTGATTGCCAACACCGGCATGAGCAAATTGATTTTAGCTGACGGTAGTCCGCGCTACTCTATGATTTCCATGCTGATTGGCGCTGTCGTGAATACGATTTTAGACCCTGTTTTTATTTTTGTCCTGAATATGGGCATGACCGGTGCGGCGCTTGCAACGATTATCGGACAGATGATTTCATTTTGCATCAGCCTGCGCTATATGTTTCATTTTAAAACAATACGGCTGACAAAAGACAGCTTTCATGTCACCGGAAAACACTGCCGCAACATTTTCATGCTGGGTGCGAGTGCCTGCTTTAACCAGATTGCCATGACCGTTGTACAGATTGTCATGAACAACACGCTTGCACACTACGGCGCGCAGTCCGTATACGGCGGTGATATTCCGCTTGCCTGCTCCGGCATTATTACAAAGGTCAATATGATTTTTATGTCCTTTGTCATCGGTATTTCACAGGGAACACAGCCGGTTATCGGATTTAACTACGGTGCTAAAAAATACCGCCGCGTAAGCAATACCTACCTGCTGGCGCTTAGTGCCGCTTCGGTGTTGTCCGTGATTGCATTTATCTGTTTTCAGGTTTTTCCACGGCAGATTATCAGTGCTTTCGGAAACGGAAGCGAGCTGTATTTCCAGTTTTCGGAGCGTTACTTTAGAATTTATATGTTCCTTACGATTATCAACGGAATCCAGCCGGTAACATCAAACTTTTTCAATTCTATCGGCAAATCGCGGCTGGGTGTCTTTATGTCACTGACAAGACAGATTTTGTTCCTGCTTCCGCTGATTGTTATTTTCCCGATTTTTATGGGAATTGACGGTGTGATGTATGCCGGTCCGATTGCGGACGGGGCGGCAGCGGTTGTCTGCGGTTATTTTACCGTGCGGGAACTTAAGGAATTAAAACAGCTTGAAAATAATGCTGCTGTAAATTAAAAAACAGGGGAAAGACTTCGTCAGAAACTTCTTTCCCCTGATTTTCTTATTTATCTGTATTACATTGTCTACGGCTGTCAAAACTTCTTTTACAAATTTTTCTATTCGTTGGTTATCATTTCCATGTAAGGCAATACGTGAAATCCGTTCTTTTCATAAACTTTTACTGCCCGTTCATTTTCTTCTTCCACTTCCAGACGAATGACATAGCCTGCATAGGTCTTTTTGACATGCTCTATAAAGCGGCTTCCGATTCCAAGTCCTCTGTAGGAATCTTTGATATAAATGTCTTCAATCCATGCACACGGCTTGCCAAATTCCGTTGAAAAGCTTTTTGCCACCATGCCATAGCCCTGTATTTCGCCTGAATCCGGTGCGGCAAATATATATCCGTCCAGATACGGATTTTCTCCCGTACACGCCTCTATGTCCTGTAAAAATATATTTTCTGAACCGTTGCTAAATACCGCCGGAGATGTATAAAACACCCGCATCATTTCAATCACGGCTTGCTTGTCCTGTTTGGTCATTTTTCTGATATTTGTATTACTGCTCATGTTTTTCCTTTCTGCTTTACTGTTGTAAAGATTTTTTACTTTCTATATTTCTGCCTGTATGATGTGTCCGAAGTTCATTTCATCTTTAAAAAGGTCATATACATATGCTGAACTTTCCTTATATAAACCGGTTTCTTCATCCTGGAGCTTTTCAAATACTTCTGAATTATAAAACTTATTCATTGCTTCATCATATTCCATTTCCTGCTGGACAGTAAGCATTTCAATAATGTCCTGAATGATATACTCCATTAACTGCTGTTGTAAACTCAACTCAATCTTCCACCTTTCTTAAAAGTCTGATACTTTTTTCTGTATGAAACGAATATTGTGAAGATGTTTTCTTATATACCATGCCTTTTAATAATGTTTGAAAATCTATTATTTCATTTTCATACTGACGAAATAACAATGCCATGTTATCGTCTGCTACCGGTCCGATAACAATATCATATTTATTATCCTGATTGCATAATATATCCTCTATGTTGTCAAAGGAATGATTTCTGTTATTCATAACAAATCTTGCCCATTCCTCTGTTGTCTGTTCCCCAAAATCTTTTATTTTAATCCCCGGCAGTTCTCTAAAATCATCTTGTATATCAAAAACATTTAAAACCGGACTACCACCATAAATTTTAGCTACCCTCACTGCCATTCTTTCTGCCTGCTCTCTTATATCCGTCAGATAAAATCCTATTCCGAAATCTTTATACGGTCTGCACATTGCAAGATTAATACTGTTGATACCTGTATTGCTTCCATGATATAATCTCATAATTTTCCCCCGTTTCTCCTACACAAAATTCCTAAGTCCTCTAATACCGTATCAAACGACAATGTATGCTCTGCTTCATAATTTTCCTTTATAAATTCAATGCCTTTAAACTGAAATAAATACTGAAATGCTTCTTTTACGCTGAGATTATTTTTTTGAGCAAATTCATCTACACAGGCAACTGTGAAATTAATTTTATTTTTCAACTCACTCATATCAACCCTCGCTCTCATTTTTATAAGTTCATTATACCCTGTATCCCGCCGTTTTTCCACTCCTGTTTGTTTCTACATTTTTAATGCATTTTTTGACACAAAACTTGCTCCGGAACTCTTATCAAATAAAAGAAAGTGTGTTAAAATAGCCCTGCAAAAAGATACTGCTTATTGAAATGGAGTTTTTTATGGAAAAGGATTTAACGACCGGAAAAATAACACCACAGCTTATCAGCTTTACAATACCGCTTGTGCTGGGAAATCTCTTTCAGCTCACCTACAATGCCGTTGACAGCATTATTGTCGGACGGTACGTCGGAAAAGAGGCGCTTGCTGCTGTGGGTATCTGTAACCCGATATCTACTTTATTTATATTGTTTTTAAACGGACTGTGTATGGGTGCCAGCATTTTAATGGGCAACCAGTTCGGTGCAAAGGATTATGACCGCCTGCACCGCCAGATTAGTACCACCATGCTGTCCGGTATTGCATTTTCACTGATTTTATCGGTGCTGTGCATTGTCTTTGCCCGCCCGATTCTGCTTTTAATGCAGGTCGACGCGTCTATCATGGGTATGACAATCAATTATCTGCGCATTATATTTGCAGGACTTTTATTTACCTTTATGTATAACTGCTTTGCAAGCACCCTGCGCGCGCTCGGTGACAGCCAGTCGCCGCTGTACTTTCTGATTACCAGTGCCGTTATCAATATTCTCGGCGATTTGTTTTTTGTCCTATTTTTAAATATGGGCAGTGAGGGCTGTGCGGTTTCTACCGTTTTAAGTGAAGCACTTTCCTGCCTGCTGTGTATTATTTATATTCAGAAAAAAGTGCCGATTTTGCAGTTAGGGAAAAAATGGCTGGTATTTGATAAGGCTCTGCTTGGCAAAACGATTTCCTACGGCTGGGCATCTGCCATGCAGCAGGCAACCGTCCAGCTTGGAAAGCTTGGGATTCAGGCAATTGTCAATTCCATGGGTGTTGCCATTGCCGCCGCATTTGCCGTTGTAAACCGTATTGACGACTTTGCCTATACACCGGAGCAGAATATCGGACACGCTATGACAGCGCTTATGGCACAGAGCAAGGGTGCCGGAAAAAAGAGCCGTTTAAAAGAAGCTTTCCGGTGCGGCATGCGCATTGAAATGGTGTACGGTGTCATCATTTTTATCATCTGCTTTGTATTTGCCAATCCGCTGATGCGGCTGTTTACAAGTGATACAGATGTCTGCCGCCACGGTGTCACCTACCTGCGGCTGATTTCCATTATGTATCTGCTGCCTGCGGCAACCAACGGTATTCAGGGATATTTCCGCGGTATCGGCGATTTAAAGATTACTTTAATCAGCAGCTTTGTCAATATGGGTGTGCGTGTCATCGCCGCTGTCATCCTTGTATTTGTATTTTCATTACAGATTGAAGCGCTGCCGTATTCGTACCTTGCCGGCTGGATTGGCATGCTGATTGCGGAACTGCCGTTATTAATAAGAAGCTATCGGAACTACGATAAATAAAACACTTGCGACAAAGTCGCTTATCAGAAAGGAGAATTGTATGTTTCAATCTTTAGAGGCAAAACACCCGAAATTTTATCAGGTGTTTCGGTTTTTTGTGGTGATTGCCGCATCGATTTTTTATGCTTGGAATTTACGCTGCTTTGCTAAGACTGCCGGACTGTTTCCGGGGGGATTTTCGGGACTTTCCCTGTTGTTACAGGAAATCGGACTGGCCTTTTTCGGGATTAGTATTCCATATACCTTATTAAACGTCCTGTTAAACCTGTTTCCGACCTATATCGCTTATAAATACATCGGAAAACGGTTTACGCTGTATTCGATTGTTGTCATTGTACTGTCGAGTATTTTTGTCGATATTCTGCCACCGTATATGTTTACGGACGACATTTTACTGCTGAGCGTGTTCGGCGGTATTTTAAACGGCTTTGCCACCAGTCTATGCTTAAATGTCGGAACGACAACCGGCGGAACGGACTTTATCAGCATTTTCTTTGCACATGAAAAGGGCATTGATGCATGGAATTATATTTTAATCGGAAATGTGATTATGCTTGTCATTGCGGGTGCGCTGTTTGGCTGGTCGAGTGCGCTGTATTCGATTATTTTCCAGTTTTGCAGCACACAGGTTATTCAGGTACTGTATAAACGATACAAAAAAGAAACACTATTTATTATTTCCGATAAATCCGATGAGGTTTATCACGCTATCCGTGAAATGACAAATCACGATGCCACGCTGTTTAAGGGTATCGGCTGTTATGAAGGAAAGGAAAAGACACTGATTTACTCGGTTATTAATTCCGAAGCCAAGCGGGAACTGCTTCCGCTCATCCGCTCGATTGATGAACATGCGTTTATCAATGTGGTAAAAACAGAGGAATTAGACGGTCGTTTCCACGACATTCCGCACGATTAAGAATGTTTGGCGATTAATGAAAACATTGAGAATGTTGAGAAAGTGGCGGCGCAGTGTTTCAAGCACGGCATAATCCTCTGTCTGATACAGTGTTTTATCCGGCGGCGTATCCTTCTGGAACAGTTCATACAGCCCCTTTGTTGTGGTCATTACAACCGTTTCATATACCGGATACGGTTCCTTTTCTACCTTAATATAATGCAGCGTTCCTTTATAAAGTTTTATCAGAAAACGTTCATACGGTGTTTCCTGTCCGTTTTTTACGATTTGCAGTAAAAATGTAATGTAATGATATCGAAGAAGGGCAGTTTATGAAACCAATGCTCTCAACCGTCCAGCTGCCCAAAGAAAATATGGCACGTTTCGCATTGTTTGTCCTGCTCGACAGAATCCGCGGCGGACATAAAGAAGTGATTCGCATTGAACTGGAAAGAAAACTGCTGCTTAGAAGCAGCTACTGCCGTGTAGAAGACGTCAGTCAGCCGGAATATTACATTTAGCCGCCCACCGTTCCTTTGCAATCCACTCCCGCGTCACCAGGCACTCCGGCTCCGGCGCCAGCACATGGCGCGTCACATCAAACACCTTTGCCGCATCACATAAAATACAATCCGCATTACCAAATACCGTGTTTTTTGCCGCTTTGCAGTCTGTAAAAGCTTCTGTTAATTTCACAAAATCCTCTGAAATATGCGGCTGATCCGGGTTGTAATGCTTTCTCATATAGACATCTTTTGTCCCCTGCGGCAATACCACGGTCAGCTTCACCGGCTTATCCGACAAACGGTTCGGCACATTTAACACTTCCTCTACGCTGTGAATGTACGTGTTTCGTTCATGTCCCACCCCGACAAGCAGAATTTTTCCGCCTATGTCTTTTAACCGGTCGTAACAGCCGCCGGGCGTACACGGTGTATTGCGGTATTCTTCTCCCGCAAGGTATTCTGCCGCATTTTTTCCGAAACCTGCCATGCTGTGTGTCGGGTGCAGGGAACGCACCACACCCGCCCGCTTCATAAAAAGATTGGTTAAAATGCCGACACAGGACGGCTCTTTTTTGCTGTCAAAAACCGGGTGGTCTTCATTGACCGTTTTCCATGTATGCGTGGGAAGTAATAACAAACCTCCCTTAAAATACTCCATCCACGTATCCAGCACGGTTTCTGCACCACCTTCTACATCACCGATAGCTTTCATGGACGAATGAATCAGTATCGTTTCCGTTCCGTCAAGCCCCATCTGGTAAAGCTGTTCTTTTAAATCCTTTTTTGTATACTGCATACATATACCCCTTCCGCTCTGAAAAAATCTCCAAATAACACCAGATACAGGCTGTATCTGCCGTGTAAAGCATCCCCTCTGTTTCTATTATTTCTACTATACCGTACTTCTCCTCACATTGCAAATGTCCTGTTCCAAATGTAAACCTGCATGCAGTCCCAGCACATTTTCATATACTGGAAGTTTTCGGGTCAGTTTTATCTAACCAGATTATAACATACTGACATCTGAAATGAAATTACAAAATTTAATGTTTTTTTATTGATTTTGCCAGTGAATTATGTATAATTATGGTATGGCATGTGAAATTTTTCACTTATTGCACATGGATATTGTAAGTCCCGCATTTTGTGGCTTCTTACATATTACTATTATGAAGGAAAGAGGTTAAATTCAAGATGGCAGTAATTGATTTAAGCAAGTATGGTATTACAGGTGCAACTGAAATCATTCATAACCCTTCTTACGAATTATTATTCGAAGAAGAAACATCTTCTAAGAACGAAGGTTATGAAATCGGTAAGGAAAGCGAACTTGGCGCAGTAAACGTTATGACAGGTATCTATACAGGACGTTCTCCTAAGGATAAGTACATCGTTGTTGATGAAAATTCTAAGGATACTGTATGGTGGACATCTGACGAATACAAGAACGATAACCACCCAATGTCAGAAGATGTATGGGCTAAGGTTAAGGACATTGCAAAGAGCGAACTTTCTAACAAGAGACTTTTCGTAGTTGATGCATTCTGCGGTGCCAATAAGGATACAAGAATGGCTGTCCGTTTCATCGTTGAAGTAGCTTGGCAGGCACATTTCGTAACAAATATGTTCATCAAGCCTACAGCAGAAGAACTTGAAAACTTCGAGCCTGATTTCGTTGTATACAACGCTTCTAAGGCTAAAGTTTCTAACTATGCAGAATTAGGTTTAAATTCCGAAACTTGTGTGGCATTCAACATCACAAGCCACGAACAGGTTATCATCAATACATGGTACGGCGGAGAAATGAAGAAGGGTATGTTCTCTATGATGAACTACTACCTTCCATTAAAAGGTATAGCTTCAATGCACTGCTCAGCTAACACAGATATGAACGGTGAAAACACAGCAATCTTCTTCGGTCTTTCAGGTACAGGTAAGACTACACTTTCAACAGACCCTAAGAGACTTCTCATCGGTGATGACGAACACGGCTGGGATGACAACGGTGTATTCAACTTTGAAGGCGGATGCTACGCTAAGGTTATCAACCTTGATAAGGAATCTGAACCGGATATCTACAACGCAATTAAGAGAAACGCTCTCCTTGAAAACGTTACTCTTGATGCAGACGGTAAGATTGACTTCGCTGATAAGAGCGTAACAGAAAACACTCGTGTTTCTTACCCAATTGACCACATTAAGAATATTGTACGTCCGATTTCTTCAGCTCCTGCTGCTAAGAACGTTATCTTCCTTTCAGCTGATGCTTTCGGTGTGCTGCCTCCAGTATCTATCCTGACACCGGAACAGACACAGTACTACTTCCTTTCAGGATTTACAGCTAAGCTTGCAGGTACAGAACGTGGTATCACAGAACCTACACCTACATTCTCAGCTTGCTTCGGACAGGCATTCCTTGAGTTACATCCTACAAAGTATGCTGCTGAACTTGTTAAGAAGATGGAAATGAGCGGAGCTAAGGCTTACTTAGTTAATACAGGATGGAACGGAACAGGTAAGAGAATCTCTATTAAGGATACACGTGGTATCATCGATGCTATCCTTTCAGGAGCTATCAAGACAGCTCCTACAAAGAAGATTCCTATGTTCAACTTTGAAGTACCTACAGAACTTCCGGGCGTTGACTCAGGTATCCTTGATCCTAGAGATACATACGCTGATGCTTCTGAATGGGAAACAAAGGCTAAGGATTTAGCTGAAAGATTTAACAAGAACTTTGTGAAGTACACAGGCAACGAAGCTGGTAAGGCTTTAGTAGCTGCCGGTCCTCAGCTTTAATTTGAAACTGAAACAGGATTTATAAGTATTTCATATACGTTTTAAAAGAGGCGGGTCACACTTGTGACTCGCCTCTTTTTTGTTGTTTCTTGTATGTTTTCGTTGGATTCTATTGGTTTTTATTCGTTAAATTCTATTGATTTCCATTAGATTCCGTTGGTTTATGTTGCATTGTGTTGGTTTTCATTGGTTTTCGTTGGTTTTAGTTGATTTTAGTGGTCAATTTCCGCTGCGTGTGCAAGCGCCGCATCAATATTGGCACAGAAGTTTTCTTCTCCGACCAGTTCCACAAATCCTGCCTTTTCCATCATGGCACGCGGCTGTTCCTGTACATGGGAAAGCACCAGCGTAATACCTTTCTTTTTGCAGATTTCATGAATATTCTTTAATGAGCGCAATGCGGTTACGTCCATTGCCGGTACACCACGCATACGGATAATAACTACCTTAATGCCCGGTTCAGCCGAAATTTCCAGAAACTTATCGGCGGCGGCAAAGAACATCGGTCCGATAATTTCGTAAACCAGTGTATGCTTTGGCACAACCTTTAAAGAAATCTTATCCGGGTCATTATTTTCATCAATCTCACTTCCAAGATACTTCCAGCTCTTTACCGCTGTAACATCGGACATTCTCTTTAAGAATAAAAGCGCTGCCAGTACGATACCGACTTCGATTGCCACAACAAGGTCAAATACAACAGTCAGTACAAAGGTAACAAGTAGCACGGCAACATCACTCTTTGGGGATTTGCGCACTAATTTAACAAATTCCCTCCATCCGCTCATATTATATGCAACCATAAACAAAATGGCGGCAATCGCAGGCATTGGAATCCATGCGGCATACGGCATTAATACAACAAGTACTAAAAGCAATGTCACGGAATGAACCATACCTGCAATTGGGGTACGTCCGCCGTTTTTTACATTGGCTGCGGTTCTTGCAATGGCACCTGTCGCCGGGATACCGCCAAAAAGCGCTGATACAATGTTTCCGGCACCCTGCGCAACCAGTTCCATATTCGGCTTGTGGCGGCTGCCAATCATACCGTCGGATACGACACAGGATAACAGGGATTCAATTCCTGCAAGCACCGCAATTGTCAGTGCATCCGGGAATAAATCACGAATCATGCCAAGACTTATTTTCGGCATGAAAATGCCCGGTACTTTATTGGATATTGTATACAAATCGCCAATCGTCTTTACATTCATGTGAAGCAGCTTTACCATTAAAATTGCTACGATAACTGCAATCAATGACGGTGGAATTTTTTCCGTGACCTTTGGAAACACAATCAGAATCGCAAGGGATACCAGTCCGACAATTAATGCCTGCACCTGAATTGTTCCGATACACGCAACACATTCTTTAACCTTGTCTATGGTTTCCACCGGTGAATATGTAAATGTCAGTCCCAAAAAGTCCTTGACCTGTCCGATAACAATCGTTACGGCAATACCAAAGGTAAAGCCCGATGTAATCGTATACGGAATAAAACGGATTAAATTTCCGAACTTTAAAAGTCCCATTATAATAAGAAGGATTCCCGCCATAACGGTTGCCACAACAAGACCTTCCATCTGGTGTTCTGCGACAATTCCGGCTACAATCGTTGCAAATGCGGCGGTCGGTCCTGCAATCTGCACACGGCTTCCGCCCAGAAACGAAATGACAAATCCGGCAAAAATTGCCGTGTAAATCCCCTGTTCCGGTCCGACACCGGAAGCAAGGGCTAACGCAATCGACAGCGGAAGCGCAATAATTGCCACAATAATACCGGCAATCACGTCTTTTACAAACTGCTCTTTTGAATATCCTTTCATGCAGTCAAACAACTTTGGTACAAACTGATTCATTTTTCTAACCTTTCTCTTTCTTTTCTTTGAAACACGCTGTTATACACCACATCCACACGTGACAGCATTTCCTCTTACAGGCATGTCCAATTATAAATTTAATGTAAAAATTTTATAAACAAAAACGTTTCTATTATAGCACACCCGCATAAATTTGCAAGAAAAAAAACAGGCCGGAATGTGCCGTCCCTCAAAGGATAAACCTTTTGGGAAACGGTCATTCCGACCCGCTTTATATGTCATACCTTATAAGTCCTGTCTTATATACTATGGCTTTATGTGTTTATAAATCAATACAAATGCACTGCGAGCTGTTTATGACTCAGATTCTACCGCATTATCATTTAAGAAATTCTGTACCTTCTGATACAGCACTTCGTAACCGACTTCTGAATTCATTTCATTACCGTAGTTGTCTAAGATTTCCTGATAATTGGTGTATCCATAGTAATCTGCAAGCTGTGCGCCCATGTCATTGATTTCATCAGCAGAAACTGAGATATTTTCATTTGATGCAATCAGTGTCAGCACCATCTTTTCAAGCAGATACTTCTGTGCATACTCTACCGCATAATCGTTAAATGCGTCCTGTGATTCAAATCCGTAAACCTGTGAAAGATATGAATCTAAATCAGAAATGCCGTAAGCTGAACCATATGAGTTAAACTCTGACTCAACATTAGACTTTAATGTATTTACAAGGCTGTCTAATTCTTCCTGCGGATAACCGCTTGGTGTCAAATTTTCGCTGAGTTTGGAGTAAACTGCCTGATACTTGTCGCTTGCAAATGTTGATTCTGCCTGTGATGTCAGGTAATCCTTTACATAGCTTCTTAATTCTGCAACCGTTGTTGCTTCTACACCGAGCGTAGAGGCATTCTCAGTAACCCATGCATCTGTTAAATCCGGCACCGTGCTTTTCTGGATAGACTTTACAGTTACAACGAAGATAACCTCTTTTCCTGCAAGGTCAGAGCTTGAGTAGTCTGAAGGGAACGTACATGGAATGTTGTATTCCTGACCGACTGTCAGACCAATAAGCCCCTGGTCTAAATCTGTAATAAACTTGCCAGAACCGATGGTATAGCTGGCATCCGTTGCTGTACCGCCTGAGAACGCCTCTCCGTTTAACAGGCCACTGTAATCAAGCTTTACCGTATCGCCGGAAGCTGTCACGCCTTCTGTCACCGTTTCTGTCGTAGCTGTCTGTGATAATAACTTTGAAATATAGCTTTCTATGTCATCATCAGATACCGTAAGAGATGAACGGTCTACAGATACTTCAACGCCCTTGTAATCCGGCAGTGTTACATACTGCTTGTAAACATCTGCATTGGATGTAATAGTTCCTGCATATTCTTCTGCCGTAACCTCTTTATTGACTGTCGATGCTGCGCTATCCTGTGATGTCTTCTTGCCGCCGCAGGCTGTCAGCGACACTGCCAAAGAAGCGGCAAGCATGACACCGAAAAATCTTTTTTTCATAAACCAAATTTCCTTTCGTTTCATCATTCCTATATTTTGATGTGTCACAATTTTACGTGACTATATTGTTATAGCATAAATCATCATAAAAAAAAAGCCGTTTCACATTTTTTTCATGATTCCGGCGCAATTCTTCTTAATTTTTATAGATTTTATACGAAATATCCGCTATAATCATTTTGTTATGAAAATATTTTTTAGAAAAATGAAAACGGCCTTTTTTACGCCGCTGCTGATACTCTGCATGCTTTCAGCCTGCGGCTGCCAGACACGGCTCTCTGACCCGGTCACCGTCACCGGATATAAGCTCAATACTTATGTACAGATTTCTTCCTATATAAATGTATCCAAATCCGTTTTAAACGGCTGTCTGGATTTGTGCGATACGTATGAACAGCTCTGCTCCCGTACTTTGGAGAGCAGTACGCTTTATGCCGTGAACCACCGCCAGACCGATGAAATTCCGGCGGAGCTTGGCAAACTGATTGCCACCGGCTTAGACTACTGCCGCATTTCCGGCGGTGCGTTTGATATCACTATCGGAAGTGTCTCACAGCTCTGGGATTTTACCGCAGAACAGCCGGTCGTTCCGGATGCTGCCGCTATTGCCAATGCATTGCAATATGTCGATTATACAAAAGTGGAACTTACACCGCTTGAAAACGGCAATTACCGCATTACCATGCCGGAGGGTACGATATTGGATCTCGGTGCGATTGCAAAGGGCTATATTGCGGATAAGATCAAAGATTATCTGTTAGCACACGATGTCACAAGTGCCATGATTAATCTGGGCGGCAATGTGCTGTGTGTCGGCGGAAAAAGTGACTTGAAGGATTTTACGGTCGGTGTAAAAAAGCCATTTACACAAAGCAATGAACTTTTGCTGACGTTAAATCTGCGGGACTGCTCTGTGGTGTCTTCCGGCACGTATGAACGGTATTTCTATGAAAATGATACCTTTTATCATCACATTTTAAATCCCGCAACCGGTTATCCTTACGACAACCGGCTGACAGATGTCACCATACTCTCTGCCGTTTCGCTGGACGGCGACTGTTTAAGCACCACGTGTTTTGCACTGGGGTTAGACAACGGTCTGTCACTGATTGAATCGCTGGACAATATCGAAGCCGTCTTTGTCACCGCAGACGGAAGCATTTACTATTCCAGCGGCATGAACCGGTATCTGAATGAGTGATGCCGCAAATAAAAATTTGGAGGAAAAATCCTCTCCTCGCTTTAGGAGAAATGTGAGTAAACTCACATAGGATTTTCCTTCGGAAAACATGGAGGATTATATGATTCGTTCTTTTCTTGTTATTGTGTTCCTGATTCTGTTCTTTATCTTCAGCCTGATTGCGCTGCCGGTTGAATGGGTTATCGGAAAATTCAATCCCGATGTAAAGGCAGTTTCTTCCCTGCGGATTGTGCAGGGCGCTTTTCACATCATTTTATTTTTAGCCGGTGTGCATACAACTGTGACCGGACTGGAAAATATCCCGGACGATGAGCCGGTTTTATTTATCGGAAACCACCGCGGATTTTTTGATGTGATTATTTCTTACACGTATATGAAACGTCCGACCGGATTTGTTGCCAAAAAGGAAATGAAAAAGGCACTGATTATCCGCCGCTGGATGGACAATTTATTCTGTCTGTTCTTAGACCGTGAAAATATGAAGGAAGGCTTAAAAACCATTTTAAAGGGAATTGACTACATTAAAGACGGCAAATCCATTGTTATTTTTCCGGAAGGCACACGCAATAAAGGCGAAGGTGTTCAGGATTTCCACGCCGGAAGCTTTAAATTTGCAGAAAAAACAGGCTGTAAGATTATTCCGATGGTACAGACCAATACCGACTGCATTTTTGAACGTCAGTTTCCGCGCTTAAAGGCAACACACACCACGCTCTCCTTCGGCAAACCGATTGATATTAATTCTTTCCCGAAGGAAGAACGTAAAAAAATTGCTGCCTATACGCATGATGTCATTGTAGAAATGTATGAAAAAGAATAACTTTTTTCTTTTCAAATACGGGCATATATGCTATACTTTTATAGATATTTTAATAATTTAGGAGGACGATACTATGCCAGTCTGGGGAATCGTTTTATTAGTAATTTTCGTCATTTTACTTGCCGTATTTATCGGTTTAATGATTTTTGGAAACAAGCTCCGTAAACAGCAGGACGAACAGCAGGCGCAGATTGATGCGGCAAAGCAGGTGATGTCCATGTTAATCATTGATAAAAAGAAGATGAAGCTAAAAGATGCCAATCTTCCAAAGATGGTTTTAGAGCAGACACCAAAGTATCTGCGCGGCAGTAAGATGCCTATTGTAAAAGCTAAAATCGGGCCGAGAATCATGACTCTTATGGCAGACCCGAAGGTTTTTGACCAGCTTCCGGTTAAGGCCGAAGTCAAAGCTGAAGTCAGCGGTATTTACATTACAGGAATCAAATCTGTACGCGGCGGTAAAGTCGTTGCAGAACCGGCTCCGAAGAAAAAAGGACTTAAAAAATTTTTCAGTAAGAACAAATAATTGATTTACATAAGGGCTGTTGCAGAAAGTATTCCTATTTTTTGCACAGCCCTTTCATCTAATTGAGTGCCATGTATCCGATGATACATAAGAATGGAGGATTTATGCGTAATCTCACACTTTTAACAGATTTATATGAACTGACTATGATGCAGGGATATTTTAAAACCGAAAATAACCGCACGGTTATTTTCGATGCCTTTCACAGAAAAAATCCATGTGACGGCGCTTATGCGATTTCCTGCGGCTTAGAACAGGTCATTGACTACATTAAGAATCTTCATTTTACAGAAGATGATATTGCATACCTGCGTAGTCTGTCTATCTTTGATGAAGACTTTCTGGAATATTTAAGTAACTTCCACTTCACAGGTGATATTTATGCCATTCCGGAAGGTACGGTCATTTTCCCGCGTGAACCGATTGTCAAGGTCATCGCACCAATTATGGAAGCACAGCTTGTTGAAACGGCTATTTTAAATATTATCAATCACCAGAGTTTAATTGCCACAAAAGCTGCCCGTGTCTGCTACGCCGCAAAGGGTGACGGTATTATGGAATTCGGTCTGCGCCGCGCACAGGGACCGGACGCCGGTATTTACGGTGCAAGAGCCGCTGTTATTGCAGGCTGTGTCGGTACGAGCAACGTCCTGACCGGGCAAATGTTTGGTGTGCCGGTAAAGGGAACACACGCCCACAGCTGGATTATGAGCTTTCTGGATGAATATACTGCATTTAAAACCTATGCCGATTTGTATCCGGATGCGTGTATCCTGCTTGTCGATACGTATGACACCCTGCGTTCCGGTGTACCGAATGCGATTCGCGTATTTAAGGAAATGCGTGAAAAAGGCATTGATTTAAAGGGCTACGGTATCCGTCTGGATTCCGGCGATTTAGCTTATCTGACAAAGAAAGCGCGTAAAATGTTAGACGATGCCGGATTTGAAGATGCCATTATTTCCGCTTCCAGCGACTTAGACGAATATCTGATTGACTCCTTAAAGACACAGGGTGCGGCGATTACTTCATGGGGTGTCGGAACCAATCTGATTACTTCTAAGGACAACCCGGCATTCGGCGGTGTTTATAAGCTTGCCGCAGTGATGGGCGATGACGGCACATTTATTCCGAAAATCAAGCTGTCCGAAAATTCAGAGAAAATCACAAATCCGGGCAACAAGACGGTTTACCGTGTCTACGATGCCGACGGCATGATTAAGGCGGATTTAATCGCGCTGGCCGATGAAACGTATGATGAATCACAGCCTCTGCTTTTATTTGACCCTGTGGAAACGTGGAAAAAGACACTGATGGAACCGGGCGAGTATTCTATGCGTGAGATTATGGTGAAAGTATTTGATAAGGGCGAGTGTGTTTACGATTCGCCAAATGTCATGGACATTCAGAAATACTGCAAACAGGAGCAGGCAACGCTTTGGGATGAATCCAAGCGGCTGATTAATCCTCAGGTTGTTCATGTCGATTTATCACAGAAGCTTTATGATTTAAAGCAGGAACTCCTGCACAATTACGGACGGGAAAAGCTGTAGCAATACGGCTTCCCGCCCTTTTTTAATTTGCTTTTCTATTTTTCCAGTGTATTTAACAGTTCATACAGAAGCGTATACAACTGTGCAGCTTTTTCCTGCAGAAGTGCCGCGCATGCCATCATTTTCTGCGGAATCAGCACCGCTTCGTCTTTTAAGTCTTCTCCCTTTGGCGTAATGGCGGCAATTAATACCCGCTCGTCTTCTTCGCTTCGGGTACGTGTCACATATCCTTTCTGCTCTAATTTTTTTAAGAGCGGCGTGAGTGTTCCGGAATCTAAAAACAGGCATTTGCCCAGTTCCTTGACACTGATTTGCTTTTTTCCCCACAGCACCATCATGGCGATGTACTGTGTATAGGTTAAATCTATTTTTTCAAGAAATGGTGTATACCGCTTGATAATCTCTCTGGAGCAGGCATACAGCGGAAAACACAGCCCGCCGGACATTTCATGATTATCTGACGGACTGTGTTTTAACTCATTTTTTACTTTTGATTCTGCTCAAGCTGTTCCAGCTTTTCCGCCATTTCCCGTAACCGGCGTCTGGCTGCTTCCAGTTCTTCTTTTTGTGTGTCAATAGTTGCTTTCTGTGAATCAATCGTTTCCTGCTTTGCTTCCAATTCTTCCTTCTGCGTGTCAATCTTTTCCTTCTGAACATCAATCGTATCCTGCATTTCATCTATCATGTACTGCACCGTATTTCTATCCAGTTGAATCAATTCCTTTGAAAACATTTCCATCACCTTTTCCACATTCTGGCACATGACATAAATTTCTTCGTACATTTCTTTAAACTCCGGGTACTGACTGATTAGTTTAATGATAATCTCCGGTTCGTCTGTACTTAGAAATGTGAGCCACGCTTCTGTCTTATTCCTAAGATTATTGTGGGTGATTCCACGGAAAATGTCAAGCGGTATGAACACATATTTTTGCAGTAATTCCAGTTCCAGACCTGTGTCTGACTGCTGTTTGAATTTGTGAATGTAGTTTTGTGGATATTCATGAAATTCTTTGATACTTGTTTCAAAGAATACGATCGTATAGACGGATTTTATATCCTTATAACTGAAGGCTTTTTTCTTTTCGCCTTTGACCCTTTTATACTGTCTGAGCAGTAAATCCGAGGAATAGCACGCACTCCGCTGTCCCGGAAAGCTGTATCCGATTTTCTGGACTTCGACATTTGCAAGACTGGTATCAGCAAGTTCCACTAAGATGTCCATAATCAACAGCGACTGTTCATCAGCTAGCCTTGTAGAATCTCCCGGAAGCACTCTTTTTATCGTAACACTCTGCCCCAATAAAAGAGATAGTAATTCGTTAAGCCGCTCCGGTGTGTTTTCGGGATTCATTATTTCTTTAAAGAAGGCATCATATAAAACTTTCACGCCTTTGACCCCTGTGCAGTAATCTAAAAATTCTTCCTGCTGTTCTTCGTCCCATTCCCGATATTTTTCTAAAAGTTTTGGATTCTCGCAGATTTCTCTTTCAATATCCTCCCGCTCACGAATCATCGGAAAATACTGTTTTAATTTTGTTGTGCTTTTTGGCAATCGCATCGCCCCTTTCTTTCGCATTTTATTCATCATTCAACAATATTTATAAATATTGTTGATATATATACTATACTTCATATAATAAACCTTGTCAATATATTTTATACACTATTCAAATAATATTTAGAACTATTTTCCTCCACTTCTGCCAAAGTCCCTTTAATACAAAAAGAGCAGACACAAAAATCCTTTCTGTATCTGCTCTCTATCCGCTTTTACCGGCTTATCCTAAAAGAAATCCACCGCTAAAATTCATGATTTAATTTTAAATTATTCTACTGTATAAATCCAGCCCTTAGGTGCTTCAAGCTTGCCCATCTGGATACCTGTTAAAGTATCGTACAGCTTCTGGATTGTAGGACCCATCTTTTCCATACCGCTTGGCATGCAGATTTCCTTACCATGGTCAACAATCTTACCAACCGGTGAGATAACAGCTGCTGTACCGCAAAGACCACATTCTGCAAAATCCTTTACTTCTTCAAGTGTAACTTCACGTTCTTCAACCTTCAGTCCTAAGATTTCCTTCGCAACATATACGAGTGAACGACGTGTAATAGAAGGAAGAATACTGCTTGACTTTGGTGTTACGACTGTACCATCTTTTGTAACGAACAAGAAGTTTGCACCACCTGTTTCTTCTACCTTTGTTCTTGTTGCCGGGTCTAAGTACATATTTTCTGCGTAGCCTTCTTTATGTGCTGTTACGATAGCATGTAAGCTCATGGCATAATTTAAACCAGCCTTGATATGACCTGTTCCGTGAGGTGCTGCTCTATCGAAATCAGATACCTTGATTGTAAGAGGCTTTGCGCCACCCTTAAAGTATGGACCAACCGGTGTTGTAAGGATTCTGAACTGATATTCATCAGCCGGCTTTACACCGATAACCGGATTGCTGCCGAACATATACGGACGGATATATAATGTAGCACCTGAACCAAATGGCGGTACCCATGCTGCATTTGCCTTTACTGTATCTGCAACAGCCTGTACAAACTTGTCTACAGGGAATGGCGGCATTTCCAGTCTTTCACAGGAATCATGCATTCTCTGTGCATTGAGGTCCGGGCGGAACATAACAATATGACCGTCTTCTGTTGTATAAGCCTTTAAACCTTCAAAACAAGTCTGTGCATACTGAAGTACACCTGCACACTCATTTAACACGACCTTATCATCATCTGTAATGACTCCGTCATCCCACGCTCCATCTTTATAATTTGCTACAAATCTTTTATCTGTCTTTACATAACCGAATCCAAGATTTGCCCAGTCAAGATTTTTCTTTTCCATCTTCATTACTCCCTTTCGCGTCTAGTCGGATTGTTACGAAATGATATCTTTTACTTCATTCCACGCAATTCTTAACAGTTATTTTACTGCGATACCTTGTGAAAGTCAATATCCCAGTTTCTGCATTTTTAGGAAGTTTCATCATTTTATTCCCGATCTAATAATGACTGATAAAATGCCGCATAATCTTCACGTTGTTCTGCCGTAAACGCAATGGCAGTTCTTGGGTGCTGATTCTGCTGTCCTGTCAGCATATACTGTACATCACAGCCCCATACAAGCCCTGTCTTCTTTAGCGGAAGCATCTGGTTCTGTAAAAATTTTAATACCGGATTCAAACTGTACTTCGGATTTCTAAGGAAGCCTAACAGCAGTTCCATGTTGCAGTTTCCTGCACCGCGTCCCATGCCGCTCATCGTTGCATCCAGATAGCTGACACCTACGGTGCAGGCTTCAATCGTATTTGCAAATGCAAGCTGCTGGTTGTTGTGTGCATGGATACCGACCTTCTTGCCGTATTTTTCTGCAACCTTCAAATACTTATCCGCCAGTCTGCGGATCTGTTCCGGATATAAAGAACCATAGCTGTCAACCAGATAAATCGTGCCGACCTCGCTCTGTGCCAGTAAATCCAGTGCCAGATCCAGCTCAGATTCTGCCGCTGTGGAAACTGCCATAATATTAATCGTGGTTTCATAGCCCATCTCCGCACAGTAATGAATCATCTCGATTGCCGCCGGAATTGTATTAATATAAGTAGCAATACGAATCATGTCAATCACGCTGTCTGTCTTTGGAATAATATCTTTTTTATAATCGGTACGTCCGACATCTGCCATAACGGAAATCTTTAAATCGGTGTTGTTATCACCGACAATATCACGGATATCCTGCTCATCGCAAAACTTCCACTTGCCGAATTCCTTAACGTCAAAAATTTCCTTTGAAGCCTTATAACCGAACTCCATGTATTCTACACCTGCTGCCACGTTGGCGGTATATAAATTTCTTACAAATTCATCGTCAAAATAAAAATTGTTGACCAGTCCTCCATCTCTGATTGTACAATCAACGACCTTAATATCCGGTCTGTAAGAAATTAATTCGCCCTTCTGTTCCATTTCCTTTTCCTCCAATGTCTGCTTTTGTTTTATTTTTCACTTTAAAGCGTTAAACTTTAACGTATTATAGCACACTTTTTTCAAAATGCAAACCCCTTTCAAAAGAATCCTTGCCAAAATGCTTTATAACCGATTTACGTCAGCTGCTGCATATCCTTTACCAGGGCTTTTAAGCCTGCCAGATATTCCTGCGCATTGCTGAATTTCTTCTTTGTCACCCTCCAGACAAATTTCGGTTCCGGACTGCTGATAAACCGCACCGCACCGCCGTATCCGGCTACGAAATTTTCGATTTTATCCCCCTGAATGTCCGCTTTCGGATAAATCTTCATGACCGTCCGCCACTGCGATGCCCCCGGTGTTTCGTCCGTTCCGCCCTGAATCTCGGTAATGCCGATTTTGTGTGCCATAGACTTAACCAGTGCAATATTTAAAAGATTGGCGGCACTTGCCGGCAGACTGCCGTAACGGTCACCGAGTTCGTCGCACATATCTGACAGTTCCTCCTCGCTTTCAATACCCGCAATCCGCTTGTAGACATCCAGCTTCTGATATTCGCTCTTAATATAAGAAGACGGAATAAATGCATCTACATTCAAATCCACATTTGTTTCAAAACCGTATTCATTTTTAATGCCCTTCAAATCATTCACCGCCTGATTGAGCATTTTACAGTACAAATCATATCCGACCGCCGCCATATGCCCATGCTGGGAGCGTCCAAGCACATTTCCTGCGCCACGGATTTCAAGGTCTTTCATCGCAATCTTAAAACCGGAGCCGAAATCCGAAAATTCACGAATCGCACTTAAACGTTTCTCTGCCACTTCCGTGAGCATTCTGTCCCTGCGGTACAATAAAAATGCATAGGACGTTCTGCTGCTTCGTCCGACACGCCCGCGTAACTGGTAAAGCTGTGAAAGCCCGAATTTATCCGCATCTTCGATAATCATGGTATTGACATTTGAAATGTCCACACCGGTTTCGATAATCGTGGTTGAAATTAAGACGTCAATTTCTCCATTGATAAATTCGTACATGATTTTTTCAAGCATACGTTTTTCCATCTGACCGTGTGCATAGGCGACATTGGCCTCCGGCACCAGTTCCTCAATGTGTGCCGCCACCTCATCAATGCTGCGGACACGATTGTATACATAATACACCTGTCCGTTTCTTGCCAGCTCTCTGTGAATCGCCTCCCGGATCATTTCATCGTTATGCTCCGTTACAAAGGTCTGTATCGGCACGCGGTCTGTCGGTGGTTCTTCCAGTACACTCATATCACGGATACCGACAAGGCTCATATGCAGTGTTCTAGGAATCGGGGTCGCACTGAGCGTCATAACATCCACATCATTTTTTAATTTCTTAATTTTTTCCTTATGGGTTACACCAAAACGCTGTTCCTCATCAATAATCAACAGTCCCAGGTCCTTAAACTCCACGTCCTTGGATAACAGTCTGTGTGTACCGATTGCAATATCTACAAAACCTTTTTTTAACTCGGAAATACTTTCCTTGATTTCCTTGCTTGTACGGAAGCTTGACAGCTGTGCCACCGTCACCGGAAAATTTTTCATCCGCTGTTCAAAGGTGTTGTAAATCTGCTGGGCAAGAATGGTTGTCGGCACAAGATATGCCACCTGCTTGCCCTCCTGTACCGCTTTAAATGCCGCACGGATTGCGACTTCAGTCTTGCCATAGCCGACATCACCGCAGATTAAACGGTCCATAATGCGGGTACTTTCCATATCACGCTTGGTGTCTTCTATCGCCGTCAGCTGATCCTGCGTTTCCTCATACGGAAACATTTCTTCAAATTCCCTCTGCCATACGGTATCCGGTCCAAACTGATAGCCCTTTTCCTTCTGCCGCGCCGCATACAGCGCAACCAGATCCTTTGCCACTTCTTCAACCGCACCGTGTACCTTGGATTTTGTTTTATTCCACTCCTGTGTCCCCAGCTTATTGAGTTTCGGCTTCTTTTCGGTATCCGCCGCCGCATATTTCTGCAAACGGTCAAGCTGTGTCGCCAGCACATAAAGGTTACTGTTTCCGGCGTATTCAATCTTGATATAATCCTTTTCCACGCCCTCAACCGTAATTTTTTCAATACCCTTATACACACCCAGTCCGTGACTTTCATGCACGACAAAATCGCCGATATTCAGTTCGTTAAAACCGGCTATCGACTTTCCGTCATACTTTTTCTTCTTTTCACGTTTTTTCTGCCTGCTTGCAAAAATATCATTTTCCGCAATCACGACAAACCGCAGAAGCGGATACTCAAAGCCCTTGTGCAGACTACCGTAAGTGACCATAATCGTGCCTTCAAGCATTTCATTTTCAAAATCTTCACTGAAATACGCCGTCAGCCCCAGATTCGCCAGATCCTGCACAATTCTTGCCGCACGCGTTCTCGAATTGCACACCAGGATACTCTTATACCCCGAACGCTTATATTTTTTTAAATCGTCCGCAAGATACTCAAAGCTGTTGTGGTACGGACTGATACTGCGGGTATCAATGCGCACATATTCCGCCACGGAAAATTTTTCCGGCTTGTAATCCAGCGCCGACAACAGCAGGGTACGGTCCTTTTCAAGTCCCGCATAAATGCTTTCAATCCCGTGAATCATATCGGTCTGTCCCGGTAGAATATAGCCGCCCTCCAGACGGTTTTTCATACTTTCCGTATATTCATATAAAATAAGTTCCATGCGCTCATTTAAGCGGTTCGGCTCATCTAATACAAACAGCGTGTCGTCCTTTGGAAAATAGCTTAAAAATCCGGTCAGTTCCTCTGCAAACATCCGCAGCGCCTTGCTGTAATCGCCGGTACGTTCCATATCTGCCACATTTCTGCGGATACGGTTGCATTTCTCAATATCCTCTGCCGTCTTTTTCTTCTTATCATTGCCAAATGCAGTCAGCTGAATCGCCAGTTCTTCCTGTAACTTTTCCCTGCCGCGCGCAATTTCTTCTTCGCTTAACAGGCATTCTGTCGCCGGAAAAGCTTCAAACCGCTCAATCTTTTCAATGGAACGCTGGCTCTCCACGTCAAACAAACGGATTGAATCCACCTCATCGTCCCACAACTCAATGCGCACCGGTGTTTCTTCCGTATACGGGAAAATGTCGATAATACCGCCGCGCACCGCAAATTTGCCCTGTCCGTCCACAATCGCACATCGCTCATAGCCAATCTGTACCAGTTCTTTTGAAAGCGCTTCTAAATCAAGAACCTGTCCTTTTTCAAATGAAATCGTGGCATTTTTATATTTTTCAAGCGGAACGAGCAAATCAGCACAGCCGTCAATCGTTGTCACAACCGTAAGTCCCGCCGCATTTTTGTTTTCCGGCTGTATGCCGTCTGTTTTACCGTTTGAAATACTGTCTTCACTGATATGCTTCTGCGCCTGAATGATTTTGTAAATGCATGCAAGCCGCTCTCCCGCAAGCTGGTTGCCATGCACATCGGCGCTGTAAAAGATAAAATCCTTGGCAGGATAGTAAATACTGCTCTTATCAAAAAAGAGACAATCCTCACGAAGCTGTCTTGCCTTGACCTCATCGCTAGTAATCACGACCCGGATTGGATACTGCTCCCCGAGTGCTTCCAGCAGATGTGCTTTCTGCGTGTCAATGCAGCCGCTGACCATTACCGCATGCCCCAGCCGGCTAAAAGACTTTTTAATTTCTTCTATCCCTGCCATCCCCTGCACAGGCTCAAAAAATGTTTTCATACTTCCTCTATTCTACAATTTTTATTTCATCCATTAAATTTATTCATCGCACCGGTAATACCCTCTGTCATGATACAGGCAACCGCTTCGCAGGCTCTCTGATTGGCATCCCGCAGTGTATCGTATAAATCTGCCGGGAATTTTCCGAGTACCCAGTCTGCAAGGTCCCAGCCCTTCGGTTTGTCACCGACACCGAACTTAACACGCTTGAACCGGTCACTGCCAAGCTGCGCGATAATACTTTTAATACCGTTGTGTCCGCCTGCGCTTCCCTTTGCACGCAGACGCAGTTTGCCCGGTTCTAAGCTGATGTCGTCAAAAATAACGATTAAATCATCGATATCCGCCTTATAATAATCCATGACTTCACGGATACATTCCCCGGACAGATTCATATACGTCATCGGCTTTACAAGAATGACCTTCTCTCCCTCAATCATACCCTTGCCAATCATCCCTTTGTGTTTTTGTGTGTCTACGCTGATATTATATTGATCTGCCAGCGCATCTATCACAGAAAATCCTGCATTGTGTCTTGTTCCCATATACTGTGTGCCGGGATTTCCCAGCCCTACTATAATATACATACTTTCCTCATTTCCGCAGACATTTTAATGCCGGAGGAACCGCGAGCCAAATGTCAGATTTGGCTCTGCGATAAAAGCTATTTTGTGACGCCTGCGGCACAAAATGCTGTGTGAAAAATCAGCACATCAGTGTGATTTTTCACACTTATCTCCATTTCTGAGCAACTTGTTGCAAAGTGGCGATGAGAATTTCGCATAGGCGATTTCTTATCTGTCATTATAGATGTTTGCTTTCGCTCAGAAGCAAACATCTGTGCAAAAAAGCGCGAAGTCCATTTTTCATGACTTCACGCTTATCTGTTCTGTATGCTTTCACTGCGTGTCTACGCATTTTTAAATGCTAGCATATTCTGATATCAGTGTCAAAAATTACTTTTTCAGCTTAAACTGCTGTACAAGTTCGTTCAGTGAAATAGATTCTGCTGAAAGCTCTTCACTTGTTGCAGAAGATTCTTCCGCAATAGCGGCATTGCTCTGTACAACCTCTGAAATCTGATTAACACCGGCTTCAGCCTGCTTCATCTGTTCTGTCTGTGTTTCTGAAAGCTCCTCTAGCTCTTTAGACTTTTCTGCGACTTCATTAATCCCCTGAACCAGTTCAATAATCGTCTTAGAAGTCTTCTCTACGGCACGGTTACCATTTTCAATTTCCTGAATAGAATTCATAATGAGTTCTCTTGTATTCACTGCAGACTGAGCGCTTTCGTCAGCAAGCTTGCCAATCTGTGTTGCAACAACAGCGAATCCGCGTCCGGCTTCTCCGGCCCTTGCGGCTTCAATAGAAGCGTTTAATGCAAGCAGATTGGTCTGTTCAGCAATTTCTTCGATTTCACCGATAATGCTTTCAATCTTCTGAGACATTTCACTCATACGCTGCATAGCTTCCGTAACCGCCTGCATCTCCTGCTGGCTTCTGTCTGCTTCTTTTGCATATTTCACAGATAAATCATACGAAACGCTTGCACTGTCATGTGTATGTTCTACACCTTCTGTAATACTTGCAAAAGAGGCAAGTAATTCTTCAACTGCACCGGCCTGGTCTGTAGAACCTTCTGCAAGGCTCTGTGACCCCTCTGCAAGGTTACCTGCACCGATAGATACCTGAGCGGCAGCTTCTTCAATGTGGCGCATTGTATCATTCATATCTTCGTTCATCTGATGGATTGCATCATTCATGGCTGCAAAATCACCCAGATACTTTTCAGGAATTGCAGACGAACCTGTATAATCATTCTTTGCCATCAGTTCCATACGGTAATTAACATCCTTAATAACTGCTGACAGATTCTCTGCCATATCCTTTGCAACAGTAACCATATCAGATACTTCATCTTCTGATTCCATTACCGGAAATTCACTTGTCAAATCACCCTGTGCAAAGGTCTTGAAACGTTCTGCCAGTGCATCGAGCGGATTTACAATATTTAACGCAAGCGCATCGCCCAGCTTCCTTGCGATTAAAATTGCTACAATAATAATAAGAACAACTACCGCCAGTAAGACATATGTTAATACCTTTAAATTAATTTCCAATTTGTTACCTTCGCTGGTATTCGCGTCCAGCAGCTGTACCATATTCTCATAAATTGCTTCGTACTTCGGTACCACTTCATCTTTTGCCAGTCGCTGTGCCTGATTTCTCTGATCGATATTCGTTACATCTTTACCCATCTGTATTACCTTATCAGCTGATGTAAAATAATCTTCCATACCGCTCATAATCTGATCATACAATTTACGTTCTTCAGCGGAAGCAACTGTTTCTTCTACTATAACTGCATAATCCTTACATGCCTGCTTCTTTGTTTCATACGCTTCGTAGGTTTCCTGTACCAGTGTCTTATCCTGATAACCGATTGCCGCCCGCAGGTTACTTCTAGTGTCTGCAAATGTAATCATCATCTTACCGATATCACCCTGTGAAAAACCATAATTGGTTAATGCGTGATTGTACTGGACACCCATTACTAACATGGCAATTCCTCCAAGAATACCAGAAAAACTTACCAATATTGCAACTATTAAAATTGCAGATGAAATACGCTGCCGCAGTCTTTTCCCATTCAATTTTTTGACCATTGCCTGAATCATATGTTGTTCCTCCTTACTGCTGTTTTCTCGTGTCGTCTATGTCACTTTTTTCATATCTAATTATTTTCATTATACCATTGTATCCAACCTGTTTCAATAAAATATTACATGGTTTTTTGTTAAGGTTTTTTGTTAAATAGAAAAACCGGCAGAGATGCTGCAATGCGCTGCACCTCTGCCGGTCTTTTTATAAATTCAATCTTAGTTTGTCAGATTTATGCTTTTACAGCATATCCATTGGTTACGGTATAATCCTGTCCGCCAAAGCTAATTGTACCTGAATAATCAAAAGCGATTGTTCCGTCTTTAAAGTACCAGTCGCCGTATTCATTACTGCCGACACCCGTAAATGTTAAATCAAGCAGACCATTGTTAAAATACCACCAGCCGTATTCATTTAATGCCATTCCGGTATAGCTTAAATCCAGAACACCATTGTTAAAGTACCACCAGCCATAGTCATTTAATGCCATTCCGGTATAGGTATTACTGATATAACCATCTGTAACATATACCCATGTATCGCCGTTTAATGTCATGCCTGTAAAGCCTGTATTTAAGATACCGTCTGTAAACAGCCATGTACCGTATTCATTTGTGGCAAATCCGTTATAGCCAAAATCAATCTGTCCATTGCTGAAATACCACCAGCCATATTCATTCACTGCCATTCCGGTATAGGTAAAGTCAACCTTACCATCCTTGAAGTACCACCAGCCATAGTCATTTAATGCCATTCCGGTGTAATCTGTCAGTACCTGTCCGTTCTGAACATAGAGCCACTCGTCATCCGGAATAATCATTCCTGTAAAGCCGAAGTTTAACTGTCCGTCTGTGTAGAACCATGTTCCGTATTCATTGTTTGCAAGACCGTAGAATGATAAATCAAGCTGTCCGTTATTGAAGTACCACCAGCCGTATTCATTGCATGCCATACCGGTATATGTAAAGTCTACATCACCGTTCTTGATATACCACCAGCCGTATTCGTTTAATGCCATGCCGCAGTAATCCGTTGCAATTTTATCATTTGCATAGTAATGCCAGTTGCCGTCTGCATCCTGACGCATTTCATATACAACCTTTTCTTCTTCAACAACCGTTGTCTTTGCCGGTTTTACGGATTTTGCTGCATCACTTGTTACATCTAATACCGCACCTGTGTTCTTAGAAGTATCCTTTAAGAGAAGCAGGTTGTGCATATTGATTGTACCGTCTTCATTTCTTGTTGGTTTTACAGACGTATCTACACTTTCAAACCAGTCTTCTGTAGCCTGTTCACCCTTATTATTATAAGAAGCGGAACCGTCATAAATGTAGTTGTTTTCACTGTGAAGTGCAAATGGGATTAAATCCTCCAGCTTTGTATTCTTGCTGTTGTTTAATGAAATTAATCCTGTTACTTCCCAAGCCTTGATGTTAGAATCCTTTGTATTTAAACCTACATTGTATGCACTGTTATCCAATGAGTTGTTGTAAGAAATACAGTTAATAATCTTACAGTCAGGGCAGCTGTTTGAAGTAATACCCTTTGCATGGTTGTCAAATGAAATACTGTTCTTTAAAACATGTGCACCCTTCATCTGACCACCGCCAAGCTTGAAGCCGTTACCTTCGCCGTATTCATAGCCTTTAGCTGTTACATCATCTGTTGTCAGCCAGCCGTTGTTATAAGTTACACAGTTTTCAATTGTTACAGCACCGATTTCACCGGATACGGATTTTGCATATAAATCCCAGCCATCATCAATGTTGTTATGGCTGATACAGCCATAGAACTTATTGTCTTCACCACAAGTCAGCTTTGCTGCAAAACCATCGGCATCATTACGTCCTGCATCACAGTTATCAAATGATTCACAGTTCTTAATGAGGTTGCCTGTAGGCCATAACTTGCCTTTTCTTCCGGCATCATTATCAGCACCGCCTTCACGGCTGATCTGGATACCTGAATTTGCTGCGTGGTTTACTGTACACATTTCAATTGTATTGTAGTTACCGCAAATCTGGATACCTACACCTGCTGAATCTTTTACATACAGACCATATACATGCCAGTATGAACCTGTGAGCCTTACTTCACCTGTAAATACTACACCGTCTGTTCCGTCTGTAGAAAGTGATTCTGCTACAAGGTTGATATTCTTATCTGCTGTACCACTGACACTTCTTTCAACCTTTGCACCGCTGTATGTACCATTCTTTAAGAAGATGGTCTGACCCGGCTGTGCATACTTTAATGCATTAGACAGGCTCATCGGGCTTTCTTCTGTTCCCTTACCTTCTGCATCAGCATCTGCGGATACAATGATTGTCTGACCTTCCTGTCCGTATGACTGATGATCAACAACTGTTTCCTTAATAACTGCTACTGTGCTTGCAATGTTATCTGCTGCTGTTGGCTTTAATGTTGACTTTACAGTATTCTTTCCGTTGTTTAACGGAACATTTACTCTTACAACTTCATTTGCAGCAACTGCCTGATCTACAACTACATCTGTATCACCGTTTGATACTGTCAGTGTACCTGCACAATTTGGTACATAGATGTATTCGTAATTTGCAGAACCGCTTGTGCTTGTTGAATATACTCTTCCGTCCGGTGTAACCTTTTCATCACCGTTGTCATTTGATGTAATACCCTTGCTTTCAGACTTCGAAAAATCAACATCAGATACCTTTACAGATACCTTTCTGGATACTGCAATACCAACTACAACTGTTCCATCTTCCTGTACAGATGTAAAGGAGTTATCAGAAAGCTTCTGTTCTGAACCGTTGCAGGTTGCTGTATAACCTTCATCTGTCTTTTCTAACGAAAATGTATATTTGTTACCTACTTCAAATTTTGCTGTCTGATCTGTAAACTTAGAGTTCGTTACAGTTCTTTCTACACCGTCATTGCTTGATGTATCAGCTGATGTATAACCTGTAACCGTTCTCATAAACGGATTACTCTGCTTTGAGCTAAACATCATAGAAGATGCGTAGTTGAAATACTTATGTACATAATCCGGATTGCCCCATACATTTAATCCAAGTGCATCGGCTGCAACAATACCAAAACCGGTCTGATTATCCGGTGTGAGAGAAGTATCCGTAATCTCAAATGTTGCACTCAGCTTGAAGTTTTCTTTGTTCGGGTCAATCTTTGTATAGTAATATGTAAATCCGTCTTCATCATCGGAAATCTTACCACTTGCCTGTCCCTTAACTTCCAGTGTTCCGGCTGTTCCTGCAATTGCCGGTGATTCCTGATTATTACCCTTTGAAGCACTGTTATCAGAAACAGAAAGCTTTACGTTATCTGTCTGACCGTCAGCCGTTGTAAATGTAACATCACCTGCCTGTGCAGAACCTACGATTGCTGTATACCATGGCTGTTCTTCTGCTGTTGTCACTTCAAAATCTTTTTCTGTATAAACTGATTCAAAACCGTCTGACTTTCTGAGTGCCTTAATCTGGATATCATAAGACTTGCCTGCTGTCAGTCCTGTCAGTGTGTAATTTCCTGTTTCTGCAGATAATGCTGATTCTACAACCGTGTAATCTGCTGTGCTTCCGGATTCCTTATAAGCTACAGAATAAGAATCTGCATCTTCAATATTAATCCAGTCTAAGTAAACATCGCCGTTGCCCTTGTTCTGTGCCCATGTGATAACCGGCTTCTTCACTGCCAGTACATAATCCTTGTATGTATAAACTTCACTTGCCTTATCAGCTTCGCCATATCTTTGTGCAACCACTACGAATGTGTAAGTACCTGAACGGTATGGTGCAAATGTAGCTGTATCTGCCTGCTTTGTAAATGTCTGTGTAGATACTTCCAGACCATCCTGTAACATTGTAACCTTTACATCATCAGCACCCTTGTATGCATCAATGACTGCTGAGAAGTCTACAACGAAATCTCCGGCTTCATCTGTTGTTACACTGTTAATTACCGGTGCTGCAACATCTGCCCATGCAGTCTGTTTCTTTTCACCAACTGCTAAAGATACCGAAAAGATATTGGCTGTTGAACCTGACATATATGCATAATAGGTCTTGCCTTCTTCCACATCAACTGTAATCGTATCATATGTACTTGCTGAGCCTGATGTCTTTGTAGCCTTTACAACTCCGTCTGAATCTACTACATAGAAGCTCTTATTAGACTTCTGTGTCTTTTCCATAATTGTCAGCTTACCGCTGTCGGTCGCTGTATACTGTAAGTAGCATCCTGCTGTCGGAACTGCGCCATTATTTGGTGTCGGCTTTACACCTCCTGCCTTTACATAATCTCCTGTTCCAAATGCTTCTGCTCCGGCTGTATCTGTTCCAGTTGTCCAGCCGTCACCCTTTAAGGATAAGCCACTATCCTCTGTTGTTGCTGCTGCCAGTAAGCCTGCTGCATCCCATGTCTTAATGTTGGTTACGCTGCCTACAGTTGCTGCTGTTTCCTCCTGTACTGCTGCTCCGGCATCTGCACTTACTTCTTCTGCCAATACATTGTAAGGTATTAACACACCATACGGTACAGAACTGCTAGCCATCAGTACTGCTGATAAAAGCGCTGCTGCCTTTGTCACCTTTCTTCTCATAATCGTCCTCCTGATTTGTTTTTAGTGTTTTTATAAAAGCATTCCTGAAGCCTCGTATTTTTAGCACATTTTTAAAAAATCACGAACTTTTTAAAAAACTTTTATAAGTTTTCACCAATTGTTTTTATTATATTATTTTTAAATCAGATAGTCAACCATGATTGCAGTTATTTTTGCTACTCAACTACTGATATTTGTCACATTTTTTGTGCATTTTACATATTTTTCACTCTTATATCAATTTATATGCAAATTCTTACATATATCTTTCCCAAAACCGTCTACCGGCAATGCAAAAAGGCTGCCACGAAATTTTTGAATTTCCATGGCAGCCCCGCGGGCTATCAAATTTGAGTAATTATCTTTTTTATCTGCGAATCAGCTTTCTTTTTCTAAGAAATTCATAAGCACCTGCTCCTGCCGCTGCAACTGCTGCCGCAAGGAATCCAAATCCATTGGCTGTATCCCCTGTCTGTACGCCTGTATCCGCAGACTGCTGTGCATTTTCTGATTTCTCTGACACATCATCGGTATTCTCACCCTGCTGTGTTCCTGAACCTGCATCATCCTTCTTTACATCGTCTGTTTTTGTATCATCTTTCTTTGTGTCATCCGGCTTGGTAATATCATCTTTTTGTACCGTTTTATTTTCATAGTATACTGCAAACGGACTGAAGCTGTCTGCCTCAAAACGGATACCTTCACTTGTAAGCTGTGTTTCCAGCTTTTCAATGACACCGGTCTTTTCATTCAGATGATATACAATTACATTCACTTTGCTGTAATCAATTCCTTCTTTATAAGCAAATGTAATCTGGATTTTACCGCTTTCAAGCATAACTGCCTGACCGTTCTCATCCTGTAATTCAATGTCATAATAATCCACTGTACTTCCGTCAGCAATTAATATTCCACCAGCTGTAAAGCCTTTCATAATTGAGTCAATTACGCTGTTTCCGGCTTTTTCAATGACAACACTGACTTCTCTCGGATTTACGGTTTCACCGGCTGCATTTTTAATTACGGCATTTTCATCAACCGCTACATTCTTAACAACCTCTGCCTTATCAACAACCGTTATATCTGTTTTCGGTTCTTCCTGCTGTGTTCCATACAATGTGGCAGTTCTTGCACTGTAATCATAGTCCCCCATGACTGTGTCCGTCTTAAAGTTTGCTGCCTGTGTACTTGTCAGGTATGGGCGCTTATTATTTACTGTATATCCCGGACCGTAAGAACCGTATTCTGCAAATCTTGCATTTTCAGCTAAGTTACCGCTCATGTCGCCGTAAGATGTTTCCAGTGAAATCGCCCTGCCTAAGTAACAGTTCATAAATGTTGTTGAATCATCTGCGCCCCACGGACGTGCCATTCTGTATGCGCCGTCTGCTACGCCTTCTTCTGCAAGGAAGCGGCAGTTGTTAAATACGTATCCGTAAGGTGTGGAAGCATATGTTCTTCCGGCTGTATAGCATCCGTCTGATTTGTATTCTGTATATCTTGCAACAATATCACAGTCTTCAAATACGGAAGTACCTGCACCATAGATAAAGTCAACATTACCTGTAATATAACATTTATTGAAATACTGTCTTGTCACAGCATAATTGCCGTTTTCATCTTTCGTTCTTGTATCAGTCAGCAGGGTATCCTGATAGCCGATTAATCTTACATTAATACATGCTGTCTGGTCAGCCACAATACACAGGGCATCTGCCTGCTGGTCCGAACCGTTTGTATAGTCATATGAATTTTCAACCGTCAGATTTTCTGCTGTGAAGCCTGTTGCTGCCGTATCTACATACATTGCGTTACGGTTCCACATACTGTCTGCATTTCCGTTGGCAACACATACAGAATAGAATAAATGGGTCTTTTCGCTGTCCTGTCCGAGAAGACTTACATATGGTGATTTTACTTCAACACGTTCATTATATTCACCATTTTTAATGTAAATTACTTTGGCTTCTGCATTATCTTCCGGCACTGCATTGACTGCTGCCTGAACAGTCTTGTATACCGGCAGTCCATCTGACTCTGCACCGTCTTCGCCTGTATATGCCGCATCTACAACAATATCAACATCCGGGTTTGCAACAAAATTAAATGTCTTTCTTGTCGCATTGCCCTCTGCATCAGTAAATATAACGGTAACGTCATTTCTGCCTTTCTTTAATTCAGGTTCAAACTTCATTTCATCGCTCGCACCGACAGTTTTGGTATCTGCCAGCACGTCATTTACATAAAGCTGTGCTGTTCCTGCTTCGTCTGCTGTAAGAACCAGCAGTGCATTATCATCGAAAACAGTATCATTGGACTTATATGCTACTGTCAGTTTTGTTGCTTCATTTTCATATACATAAGCGCCTGTATGACCGTCTGATGTCAGTACCTGCATCGTTGCTGACGGATTACTTGTATTCTTGTCATTTTTTGCTACAACATAGTAATAATACGGTTCTTCTTCGACAACATCTGTGTCTGTAAATGCAATTTCTGCGGTTGTCTTAACCAGCACTGCTTCACCGTCAGAGCCCAGTTTTCTGTACACATCATAAGAAGATGCACCTTCTACGGCATTCCATGACAGTTCTACCTTAGATTTGCTGCCTGCGGCTGTTAATTCCGCCTGTGCAAGTGGTGCCTGATAGTCCGTTATTTCAGTTTCTACGGCTGTTCCCATTGTTGTTCCGCCATAAGGCACAATCTTAAACTGATACTTTCCATCGCCGTCCATTCCGGCATAACTGAAGCTGTTCACCTTAGAATCAGAAATCTTTGTATATTCACCGCCATCCTTTGATACATATACGGCGTATTTAATATTGCCTGAGCCTTCTTCTGCAACATCCCATGTAATATTCATGCTCTTTCTGTCAGAAGCTACTTCTGTTGCAGCATTTGTAATCACTGGTGCTACACCGACTGCAACATAATAATCGTTCTGGTCATATACAACCGTACCTTCTGCATTCTTTAAGGTCAGGTTACTGATTTCTGCCGTAACACCTGAAAATGCCAGACCATAGCGTACTGTCTGTCCTGTCTGCAGGTCTGCATAAGACTGTGTCAGGTCAAATTCACCCGGATTGCCTTCTGAACCCATAAGCACCGTTCCGTCTGCACTTACAACTTTCATGCTGGCTGTATTGCCGCTCTTTGTGTAAGTCAGTGTATATGTGCCGCCCAGCTCATATCCGTTTGCTGTATCGGTTTTTTTGCCAACCTTTGGAGAACCGCAGTTACCCGTTCCGCTGACCGTTGAAAATGTATGCTGGATTACAATATTTTTCTGGATATGTAATACGTCGCACTTCATGGCACTGCCGGTCTTTGCATTAAACTGTCCGATGGCAAGTCCCTGCTTATCTGTACCGGAATCCAGCTTTGTCACTGTAATATCTGCTGAAATAGTCATGTCTTCTGATGTTTCCGGGAATAATATGTAATCCATTCCCTTATCATCCCTGATATTTCCCTTAACTGCCGCACTTCTTGTATGGTTTACGGATAAAATATTGCCGTTTGCGGAAGTTTCAAAGGAATTTCCGGCATCATAATTTCCTGAGTAATCTTTACTGCTGGACTGTGAGAAGTTCACTTCTCCTGCCTCTGAATCAAAAATCTGCTTTTTAACATCTGCACCGTCATCCGTTGTATATGCAGAAGTTACCGTTACATCCGAAAATTCTGCAGTTACTCCTTCTGTTGCAAAGAAACCGATTGTCTTTGCTGATAATCCGGAAATTGTCTGTGTCTTTACCTTTTCATCTGAAAAGTCAGCTGTCGAAGCAACATGATAGGTTGCTTTATTCTCTGAAACTTCTAATTTAATATAAATGTCAGAAGAAGCGGTTGTGACTGCCGTATTGACCTGTGATGCGCCGCCGCCTGCTGCTTCTTTATGATATCCGTAACGGATCTGATTCTTGCTTCCATTTGCAAAATCTGCATACAGTGCTGCACTGGCACTTCCCGCTTCATCTGCGGTATTACGGATTAACAGTCCTGCGTATCCTGCGTTGCCGTTATTATTGACGGTCATCTTCGCTGTAATGGTTAAATCACCTTTGCCCTCAAAATAAGCATAGAATAAATCATCACTTCCGGCTGATTTATCAAATTTTGTGCCGGCACCGTTTACCGTTACAGTCTTTGCTGCTGCATCATACGCATAAGTTCCTGTTCCCTCGTGTGTACCGACTTCCTGCGTTTTCCAAAGTGTTGTAAGCGGCTTTGTACTCTGCGCCGTTTCCTCAGCATAAGCTGTTACTCTTCCTGCTGCATTCCCCAAAATAGAATCCACTGTCTGTACCGGTACTGCACTTACAACCAGACATGTTGCCAATGCCATGCTCAGCAGTCCGCTCGTCCTTCTGTTTTTAATCATTATAAAAAAACCTCCCTTTTTGTTCTTTTCCAAAAGAAAATACATATCTTTTTGCAATTAATTTAATTGTCAAAATATATATTTTCTTTAAGAAAAGAACCCCCTTATTAAGTCACCTCAATAAAGGGGTTCCTTGACTTTTATATTCGTTTATATTCGCCTGAATCCGGCATCATGCTTATGCGTGCTTTCTTTTCTTAGAAGCTGCATATACACCTGCTGCGCCAAGCAGTAAGAGGATATAAAGCATCATATTTGCCATATCACCTGTTTCTACAGATTCACTGCCTGTTGTCTTCTGGAATAACAGACCACCTGTCATCTTACCGCTCAAATCAATCTTTGCAGAAGCCTGACCGCCTACAACAGCGCCAGCCTTTGCATTGGCTGTAAGTACCAGTAAGCCGTTCATATTGATTGTATTGTCACTGTTTCTTGTAACCGGAATCGCTGCATATACGTGTGTGTCATAATTCATCTTTGTGTCTGTAGATACAAACCAGTCTGCCGTTACGGCTGTTGTACTATTATTTGTTCCTGCTTCCGTGCAGTTCCAGAAATAGTTGCTTGACTGATATACCTTAGAAGCATCCTGTGTACCCTTGAACTTAAATGTTTCATTCACACTTGTCTTCTGTGTTCTCCATGAAAGAACTCCTGTTGCCATAAAATCGGTATTTGCTGCATCATTTGTATACATGGCTACGTTTGAACCGCCATTATTGTATGATGTAGAATTGGTTACCTGAATATCCGGACAGCTGTTAGAATCAATACCCTTTGCCTTGTTATCAAATGCTACGGAATTGATTAACTTGTGGTATCCTGACATACTTGAACCACCCATCTTAAATCCGTTACCGTTACCGGCATCAGTACCGTCTTCCAGATAACCGTTGCCATAAGCTACACAGTTCTGGATTGTTACAGCACCGATTGAGCCTGTTTCTACCTTTGCAAATAAATCCCATCCGTCATCGGCATTGTTGTATGCGATACAGCCGTCAAATGTATTTCCTTCACCAATTGTCAGCTTTGCTGCAAATCCGTCTGCATCTTCATAACCCTCATCGGCATTGCCGTATGATGTACAATTTAATACTAAGTTGTTGCTTGGCCATTCTTCTTTAGTATCTGTTGATGTAAAACGGCTGATCTGTAAACCGGTGTTACCGTTGTGATAAGTCCGTACGTTATCTACTGTACAGCTGCTTCCGCAAAGTCTGATACCATCCTTTGCATTTGCTGAATTTGTTACATCAAATCCCTGATAATACCAGTGATCACCGGCTAATACCATACCTTCACAGTTCTTGCCGAAATCAAATACCGGTCTGTCTGTAGAAGACTCTGCTGCCATAATGATTGGCTGGCTTTCCGTACCGTCGATACCCGGCTGTACCGTAACTGTTGATTCTAAGTTGTATGTACCTGAAAGAAGTACAATCTTTTGTCCCGGTGAAACATATTTTACTGCTGTGTAAATGTCAATCGGATTTTCCTTTGTACCGACACCGTCTGATGCCGCATCCGGTCCGACATAAATCACGTCACCATCAAACTTGTTGTATGTTACCTTATAAGTAAATGTTGAAGCTTCATAAGAATCCAATACTTCAAATTCACTTGGTCTGTAACCTTCCACCGGTGTCATCGTTACTGTAAATGTATTCTCACCTAATGTTAATGTCGTTTCCCATACATATTTCTGACCGGCTGTTACATCTTCATCTGCAATGACCGTTCCGTCTGCTGCAGTAACAACAACGTGACCGTCTGCATTGGCCACATAAGATAACTTGTAGCTTTCTGAATTGGATACAGAAGCAGATGTTACTTTATATGAAGGTGCTACAGTTGTAACCGGCTGTTCTTCTTTTGCCACATCATTTTCAGGTGAAACCGTTGTTAAGTTAATGTCTGTTACGCTAATCTTTGCTGTTCTTGAAGCAAAGAAACCAACATATACATTGTCTTCATCTAACTGTTCCAATGCCTTTGTGTCATAGTATTTCTTTGTCACAGTTTCGCCAGCTTCGTTGGTATAGCTTACGAAATAACCTGTGTTATTTTTCTGAATAGACATCTTAAAGGTTGTCAGCGGATTCTCAACAGTTCCTGTAACATCCTTTGTTGCATTGCCAATCAGATTTCCCGTTACACCGGAGCTTTCCAGTGTTGTCATCTTTGAACTGAATTCATTGTTTACGGTTGCTGTATCGTTTGCTTCAAGCTTAGAAAGGTTTGCCTTTGTAACACCTGTCTTTTCCTGTGAGCCGATACCTAACTTCATTGTTGCCTTTACAGAACCCTCCGGTGCTGTTGTGCCACCCTGCTTAATCGTGTCTAATGCCATGCTGCCATCTGCGTTTACATAGTATTCAACCTTTGTGACAGATGCCATATAGGAGTTGTTCCAGAATACAGAAGAATCACCGTTCTTACCAACTCTGTCGGCCGCCATTAAACCAAAGCCTTCCTGACCGTTTGTCAGTGTCCATTCATCAACTGTTACGGTTGCTGACAATGTAAAGTTCATATTAGAAGGAATGGCTGTATAGTAGAAGGATAAACCGTCTGTAGAAGCCGGTACAATCTTACCCTTGCTGTTTAAATTCCAAAGTGTTACCTTTCCGTCATTCGCACTGCCTTCATAGCCTGCATTCTTTTCATCTGAGCTGACGCCCTGGCCGAATGCTGAAAAAGCCCATACCTGCTGTGCTTCTGCAGTTGCTTTTGCTGTAATCGTTGCAGCTTCTGAAACGGCTGCCGGTAATACTCTGACTGCTGTCAGCTTGAAAGTATATTCCTTGCCGACTGTCAGTCCTGAAACGACATATTCTGTTCCTGTTACAGATACAGGCTGTGTAAAGTCTGTTCCGTTTTCGCTGTATGATACTTCATAAGAAGAAGCTTCTGTCACTTCGTCCCATACGAGTGAAACCTTACCGCCACCCTGGCTTGTTGCACTCTGGAAAGACGGCTTAGCAAGAGGAAGTTCAAAGCCCTTAAATTCCTTATCTGTTCCTGTCTTGTCTGCTTCATCTTTTCTTGCTGCTGTAATTGTAAATGTATAATCACCGCTTGCAGCCGGTGTAAACGTAACTACACCTTCTGTTGCATCTTTTGCATAATTTTCTGTGGCTACAACAGTTCCTGCTGCATTCTTCATATCAACGGATACACTGTCTGCGCCGTCATAGCCGATTACCATTGTAAACGGAACTGTAATTTTACCGTCTGCTGCCGTAATCTCACCGATTGCCGGTGCTGCTACGTCTTCCCACGCTTTTCTTTCCGGTCTTTCGCCGCTGGAGGTCTGTTCCGCTGTGAAGCTTAACACTCTGACACCTCTATTACGGTCTGCATCTTCCGGTGAAACAATCTGATAAGTACCTGCCGGTAAGCTGCTGTATGTAAGCTTTGTTGCGTTTGTTCCCTTAACAATAGTTGTTCCTGCATCTTCTGCAACCGTACTGTTGTCTGCTGTGTTTACCAGTGCAATTGCCGATTCATTCGAACCGCCTGTACTGCTTGCTTCAAAAGATACTGAAGCAGTACCTGTTACAGTAAACTGTAATGCACCGGATGCCTTTGAACCAAGTTCAATTGCCTTTAATGCACTGAAATCGGAAGAACTCTTTGTTCTGAATGTTGCTGTTCCGACAGTCTTTACATAATCAGAAGCAAAGACTGTTCCTTCAGCAATTGCTGTCTTATCGGCTGTTACGCTGTAAGCTGCCGGTGAAAGGTCTGCAACTGCGAATGCATATGTTGTTGTAACTGCTGCAGCTTCTTCTTCCTCAACTGTAATATCAAAGAATCTGCACGCTCTGTTGCGGTCTGCATCTTCCGGTGATACAACCTGATAGGTACCTGCCGGTAATGCTGTATACTTTAACTCTGTCTTTTTTGTTCCTGCTACAACGGTTGTTCCTGCGTCTTCTGCAACCACACTGTTGTCCGCTGTATTAATCAGTGCCACTGCGGATTCATTAGAACCACCCGTACTGCTTAAACCTACTACTACGGAAGAAGCGCTTTCCGTTGTAAACTGCACGGCACCTGTTGCCTTAGATGCCAGTTCGTAAGCCTTTATGCTTCCGTCACTGTTCGTTCTCTGGGTCACTTTTCCTACGATTTTAAAGTACCCGTCATTAAATGTTGTTCCCTCTGCAATCACGGCTTTGTCATCCCCAACTGAAGCCTGCGCTGTTGCATCAAAAGAGTGGACTGTACTTGCTGCTGCCTTTGTTACAGCCCAGTCCATAGGCATAATACCTACTGTGAGTAAAACTGCCATTACGACCGCCATTACTCTTTTTGACTTTTTAGTCTTCATAATTACTCTCCTCTCGTGAAATTAGCCCTATTGTCAATTTTTAATCAAAAATGTAAAATTCGTGTTACATTTTTGTTAAATCTCTCCAATGACACTAATCTATCACAAACATCCCACCTTTTCTACAAAAAAATAGTGATTTTCGCTCTTGTTTACTGATTATTTTAGGTGTAAAATATAGTATATGTTAATATTACGCAAATACATTATGATTTTTTGTGCATTTTTACCATTTTACATTCAAAAAACATCCGAACAAAATTTTATATAATTGTTCAGAAACGAGGATTTCTATGGCTGTAACATCACGATTTGAAATTTCCAAAAAGACCCATCAGGCGTCTTACCATATGCACTCTGCACATGCACATTCTTATTATGAAATGTTTTACCTGATCAGCGGCGGGTGCGATTTATTTATCAAAAACAATGTTTACCACCTGACCCCTGGCAATATTACATTCATTCCCGCAGATACGCTGCACCGCACTTCTTACTCGGAGGCTGCCCTGCATGAATGTGTATCGATTGAATTTACACAGAGTTATTTAAACGAGCTGGTTACAGAATTCGGCACAGTATGGCTGCAAAGCCACCTGTTTTCCAAAATCTTTTATCTGCCGGAGGACTGCCGCAGTGATATCAATGCCATGCTGAGTCTGATTCTTGCCGAACACCAGTCGTCTGATATTTTTTCAAACTGCATGTTAAAAATGTATTTTCAGACCTTGGTCGTGCGTATTTTACGATATATTAATGATGCTTCAATTCTGATTGTCAACAACAACACACGTGCCACCGATGAAGCACTCCAGATTGCCATAGACTATATTAACGAACACTTTAAAAATAATATTACACTGGATGACATGGCAGAACTGCTGCACTTAAATCCTTCGTATTTTTCCAAAAAATTTAAGTCTGCAAATGGTCTGGGGTTTAAAGAATACTTAAATAATGTGCGGATTAATCATTCTGAAAAGCTGCTTCTGGAAACCGGCATGAGCATTACGGAAATTGCCTTTGAATGCGGCTATGATAACAGCAACTACTACGGCGACGCCTTTAAGAAAGTAAACGGCGTGTCCCCATCGACATTCCGGAAACTGAAAGGGAATATTGTTGACCGGTGATACGAAATACAAGAAATAAAAGCTGCACAGATACTACTTTTTCTGTGCAGCCTTTTTATTTTAATTTACAATTTTATTACCTGTTATTCCTCTGCCGATTCTTCTGCCTTTTCATAGGCTTCCAGAATCACCGCCTGTAACCGTTCTCTTGTCGAGGTGTTGATTGGGTGGGCTACATCCCTGTACTCACCGTCTGACGACCTTCTGCTTGGCATCGCAATAAATAACCCCTTATCGCCTTCGATAACCTTAATATCGTGTACAACAAATTCATCATCTATCGTAACCGATACAACTGCCTTCATCTTTCCTTCTTTGCTAATTTTTCTAACACGTACGTCTGTAATATTCATAAGCGCCCCTTCTGCTGCCCCCTGTTGCAGCCATAATCTTTTTGTGTCGTTGCAGTTTTTTAGTAATAAATCGGACTGTTTTCATCAAGAATCAGCGGTTCGCCCTCACCCTTGTAATTGGTATTGGCTTTAATGGTACTTCCGCTTTCCACAATGCAGTTCTCCAGATAAGAGTTATCCCCAATATATGCATTATTTAAAATAATGCAATTCTTTACTACACTGTTATTTCCGATATAAATCTTTTTAAACAAAATCGAATTTTCAATTGTACCGTTGACAATGCAGCCGCTTGATACAAGGCTGTTGCTGACCTGCGCACCACAGTTGTACTTTGCCGGCGGTAAATCTTCTACCTTTGAATAAATATCCGGATACTGCTTAAAGAAATAATCACGGACATCTTTCTTTAAAAAGTCCATATTGGTTTTATAGTAAGACCTTACGGATGAGATATTGCTCCAATAGCTTTCCAGCTTATATCCGTAAATCTTTTTAATATTCTTATAACGTATCAGAATATCCCTTACAAAATCATGACGGTCTTCTGAAGCTGCCTTTTCAATCAGTTCAATCAGCAGTCTTCTGCGGATTACATAGATTCCTGTTGAAACAGTGGAAAGATTGGTTTCCAGCGGTTTCTCATCGATATCGGTAATCCGTCCTTCCTCTGTCATCGTTACCAGTCCGAAACGGTTAATCTCCGAACGGTCTGTCATTTTCTTGACAACCATCGTAATATCCGCTTTCTTTTCGATATGGTACTCCAGCACTTTATTATAATCCATCTTATAAATACCGTCACCGGATGCGATAACAACATACGGCTCATGGCTTGTCTTTAAGTAATTCAGATTCTGATATAAAGAATCTGCCGTGCCGCGGTACCAGTAGCTGCTGTCTGCTGTAATTGTCGGTGTAAATACGAACAGTCCGCCCTGCTTTCTGCCGAAATCCCACCATTTTGATGAACTTAAATGCTCATTTAAAGAACGGGCATTGTACTGTGTAATAACAGCCACTTTATTAATACGGGAATTGGACATATTACTTAATGCAAAATCAATTGCCCTGTAGCTTCCCGCAACCGGCATTGCCGCGATTGCCCTCTTTTTTGATAAATCTTTCATCAGTTTGTTATTGCCACCGGCCAGAATAATTCCTATTGCTTTCATACATTATCACCTGCCTTAATTATGATGCCTCCGCTTGCAAGCTGCCCTTCCTGATAATCATCAATGGTCGTCTCGCCGGAAATAGCTGTATTCTTACCTACTGTTACATTGTCCGGGATAACGGAACATTCACCGACTGTAACAAGGCCTGAATTATAAATTTTTGGTTTAAATACATTCTCTGCTTCTTCGCCTGCCCCAAGTTCAACATGGCTGCCAATCTGAACATCTTCTGCAATAATCGACTTTGTAACAATACTGTCTTTTCCGATAACAGAATTGTTCATAATAATTGAATCACGTACCACCGTGCCTTCTTCTATGACGACGCCGGCACCGATAACGGAATTATAAACCTTTCCGTAAATTTCCGTTCCATCACCGATAATACTCTTTTCTATGTAAGCATTTTCCCCGATATACTGCGGCGGAATCGTATCCGTGCGGGTATAAATCTTCCAAAATTCTTCATACAGGTTAAACACCGGGATAATATCAATCAATTCCATATTTGCTTCCCAATAAGAACTGAGTGTTCCGACATCTTTCCAGTATCCGTTGTACTCATACGCAAAAATGCGTTTATTGTTCTCGAAGCAGTACGGAATAACATGCTTGCCAAAGTCACATTCATTCTGGTCTTTCAGCTTGATTAAAGCTTCCTTTAATACCTTCCAGCTGAATATGTAAATACCCATTGACGCCAGATTGCTCTTTGGCTGCGTCGGTTTTTCCTCAAATTCTGTAATGCGGTTATCTTCATCTGTTACCACGATACCAAAACGGCTCGCTTCTTCCATCGGAACCGGCATTGCGGCAATCGTAATATCCGCATTGTTCGCCTTATGATAATCCAGCATGATTTTGTAGTCCATCTTATAAATATGATCTCCTGACAAAATCAAAACATAATCGGGATTATACTGTTCCATATACTCCAGATTCTGATAAATGGCATTGGCTGTTCCTGTATACCACTCACTGTTTGAACTCTTTTCATACGGCGGAAGTACGGTTACACCACCGACATTTCTGTCCAAATCCCACGGAATACCAATACCGATATGCGAGTTCAGTCTTAACGGCTGATACTGTGTCAGCACACCTACCGTATCAATGCCTGAATTAATGCAGTTACTCAATGGAAAATCGATAATCCTATACTTTCCACCAAAAGATACCGCAGGCTTCGCTACCTTTGCAGTCAGCACTCCCAGTCTGCTGCCTTGTCCCCCTGCCAATAACATGGCAATCATCTCTTTTTTAATCATGCTATCACCTCTGATGTTATAATAATAAACCTGTTTTGATAAAACAATTATATCATATGTGACTCATTAAGTAAAAAGAATTTTGTAAAATTCTAAATATTTTTATCCTTTAATAAAACAATTACACTTGTATATAACACATACGCAATACAATTTACATTTTATGCGGATATTTTCAAATAATACCTATTTTTCCGATATAATTTAAGATGTCAAGGTCATAATCCTTATCACCGTGATGCGCTCGCGCAAGCGCGGCTGTAAGGATTCATGACCCGCCCAGTATTCGCATAAAAGTGAAGCGAATGCTTCACGATATGCGAATACTGGGCAGGATTGTGAGAGTGCGCAGCACGGAGCAATCCATATGACATCTGTACCGTAAATATTATGTCAGTACCGGCGAAAATAAAGTTTGAATTTTTCCGCAATACGTTTATAATATGATTGTATGATGTTTTTCATCTGCTATATTTAATAAGAAAGGATTCAACCATGTATCATATTAATTTTAATAATCCTATTCATGTACATTTTATCGGTATTGGAGGAATCAGCATGAGCGGTCTTGCACATATACTGCGGGATAAGAATTTTACCGTATCCGGCTCAGATGCTGCTGAATCTGCACTCACGAAAGAACTTACTGCCGCAGGCTGTCATATTGTATACAGCCAAACGGCTGACAATATTACCAGTGACATTGACTTAGTAGTCTACACAGCTGCCATCAGGGACACCAATCCTGAACTTTCGGCAGCAAGAGCTGCGGGTATTCCTACGATTACCCGTGCCGAACTGCTCGGACAGATTATGACCAACTACAAAACCGCTGTCAATATCGCCGGTACACACGGAAAAACAACGACAACTTCCATGCTGACGGAGATTTTAATGGCAGGTAACTGTGACCCGACCATTTCTGTCGGCGGCATTTTAGACAGTATCGGCGGTAATATCCGTGTCGGACAGTCCGGTATTTTTGTAACAGAAGCCTGTGAATATACCAACAGCTTCTTATCCTTCCACCCGACCATGAACATTATTTTAAATGTCAAGGAAGACCACCTCGATTTCTTTAAGGATATTGACGATATCCGTCATTCCTTTAAGCTGTTTACTGAAAAGCTTCCGGCAGACGGTACTTTAATTATCAATACCGATATTGACAATTACGAATACTTCTATCAGGACACTTCCTGTGAAGTCATTACTGTCGGTTCTGACCCGGCTAAGAGCATGTACAGCGCTGCAGATATTGCTTTTGATGAAATGGGCTGCTGCACGTACACTCTTTTAATAGAAGGAACACCTTCCGGCCAGATTCATCTTTCTGTTCCCGGCGTGCATAATGTATACAATTCTCTTGCCGCCATTGCCGCCGCAAAAAAGCTGGGACTTTCACTTGAAGTGATTGCCACCGGTCTTTCAGGTTTTCACGGTACAGAACGCCGCTTTGAAAAGAAGGGCGAATTTAACGGTGTCACAGTCATTGACGACTATGCCCACCACCCGGATGAGATTAAGGCAACGCTTGCTTCGGCTGCCCATTATCCGCACAAAACCGTCTGGTGTGTATTCCAGCCGCATACGTATTCGCGTACCAAAATTCTGCTCACGGAATTTGCAGAAACACTTTCCCACGCAGATAAGGTTGTTCTTGCCGATATTTATGCTGCAAGAGAAACGGATACACTGGGCATCAGCTCTCTTGATTTAAAACACGAAATCGAAAAACTGGGCAAAGAGTGTTTTTATTTTGGCTCTTTTGAAGAAATTGAGAAATTTTTATCAAAAAATTGTATCAACGGCGATTTGTTGATAACTATGGGTGCCGGAAATGTCTATCAAATCGGGGAAGCCTTGATTTCTCAATAATTTCAGTAAAATAGTTTGGTTTTCAACATAGTTATCCACATTATCCACATACTTAATCACATTTTTGTTGATTCTGTGTGTGGATTTCCTGTTTATAAGGACTTGTCCACAATTCCGCTTTTTACACGCATTTCATTTTTCTTTTACAAGTTATCCACATTATCCACAATATCCCCAGTGGATAACCCTGTGTTTTCCACCTGTTGATTTTGTTTTGGTGTGTGTTATAATGAAGAAACTGAATTGATAAGGAAGTTTTTTGTATGAATACAATTACATTACATATGGAAAACCGTGCGGATAACACCGCCGTTTCCAATTATTTTATTGACACCTTAATGCCACAGGCAAATGGTGAATTTGTAAAAATATATTTGTATCTTCTGCGTTGTGTGTCTGCCGGTCACATTTCTTTATCTGTGTCTGAAATGGCAGATTTATTCAACCAGACGGAAGCCGACATTCTGCGCGGGCTGCGCTACTGGGATAAAATGAATGCCCTGCGCTTAAATTTCAGCCCGGACGGCATGCTGACAGGCATCTCCTTTACGGATTTATCCGCTTCGTCCGCTTCCAGGGGGGCTGACCCCCGCTATGCAGACAATTCTGTCATGCCAAATGCCATCGTAAACAGTCCGGCTGTCAATACTGCCGTGTCAGCTTCTGCACCTCACACTATGACATCCACTGTGGCTCCTCTGATGGAAACGGCAGCCGCAAAAGAAACCGCCGGTCCGGAATCCTATTCCATGACCCGCATCAGCGAATTTAAACAAAGCGATGAAAATTTTGCCATGCTTTTATTCGCCGTAGAAGAATACATGGGCGAACCTCTTGGTTCTTCTGCACTTCAGCGGATTGCCTATTTTTACGACACCTTAAAACTGCCCGCCGACCTGATTGAATATCTGGTCGGCTACTGCGTACAAAAGGGTCATAAGAGTATGCGCTATATTGAAAAAATTGCTGCCAGCTGGGCAGAAGCCGGAATTACTTCCGTCAAACAGGCAAAGCTTGAAACAGCAAACCACAATATGACCATTTACTCCGTGATGAATGCCTTTGGCATCGGAAGCCGCGACCCCGGACAGCGGGAACGGGAGTTTATCACCAAATGGACGGACACGTACTGCTTTGATGCCGATATGATTATTGAAGCCTGCAACCGCACTTTAAAGGCAACGCATCAGCCGAGTTTTGAATACGCAGACTCTATCCTTACCAAATGGAATAAGGCAAATGTAAAAACACCCGAAGATATCCGCAAATCAGATGCTGAATATGAACTGCTGCGCAATCAGAAAAAAGCAACCAATGCAGCTTCTGCTCCCGGCACAAATAACAACCGTTTTCACAATTTTCACCAGCGTGATACCGACATTGACAGCTTAGAGAGCGCTTTAATCAGCAATAACAGCTAGAAAGGACAAGGTTATGGCACTTACCAATTCCCAACATGATGCAATTATGCGGACTTACGATGCGATCCGCACCGAAAACCGGCATATCCAGAATGAACGGTATGCGCAGGTGACTGCCGCATGTCCTGAAATTGCCCAAATCGAAGACGATATTATCGGGCTTTCCATGCAGGCGGCGGCAGAAATGTTAAAAAATCCGGATTACAAGACCGCCTACCGGAAAAAGCTTTCAGAACTTGCAGACCGTAAAGCCGCCTGTCTTGCCGCTCTTGGCAGACCTGCGGACTATTTAGAGCCTGTCTATACCTGTCCGAAATGCAAGGATACCGGCTATATCGGTCAGCATAAATGTGCCTGCTTCACCAAAAAAGCCATTGAGCTGGTGTATCACGATTCTAATTTAAAAAATATCATCACGACGGAAAATTTTGATACCTTTTCCTATGAATGGTATGATAAAAAAACGCCGATTCCGTCCATTGGACTGACACCCTATAATAATATGCAGAATATTGTGTCCATATGCCACCGCTTTGTGGATGAATTTGACACTGCCTATGATAATCTGCTGCTTTTTGGAGATACCGGTGTTGGAAAGACATTTTTAACCAACTGTATTGCAAAGGAACTGCTTGATTCTTCACACAGTGTCATTTACCTGACTGCCGTGGAATTGTTCCAGTGCTTTGAACAGCAGGATTTTAACAAGCCGGATACATCTGATACGGCAATTGACAGCAGCTACATTTTAGACTGTGATCTGCTCATTATTGATGACCTCGGCACGGAATTTGCCAACAGCTACACCAGTTCCCGCCTGTTTTACTGTATCAATGAACGGATTCTCAGAAGAAAAAGCGTGGTTATCTCAACCAACCTTTCGCTCTCAGATATCCGCAACATGTATTCGGAGCGAATTTTTTCGCGCCTCACCAGTGCTTATAAGCTGTTAAAGCTTGCGGGTGCCGATATCCGTCTTTTGAAAAAAACAGGGCAAAAACCTTAGGAAATCATTGACTTATCGGCAAAGAATGATTATATTTTATATTGTGTTAAATACAAATTTGTATCGTATTATACTAATGGAGGATTTTAATTATGCCACGAGACGAACGTCACACACAAACTATTCCATATGGTACCTTAGGTATCGTTCCTTTAGCCAGCTGCTCAGAATTAGGCAAAAAGGTAAATAATTATCTTGTTGACTGGAGAGAACAGCGCGACCACGAAGATGAATCTACACTCGCTTTCAGCGGATATAAAAGAGATTCTTATATCGTAAGTGCAAGCACCCCTCGTTTTGGTTCCGGTGAAGGAAAGGGTGTTTTAAACGATTCCGTACGTGGATATGATTTATATATCATGGTTGACGTATGTAATTACAGCCTTGAATATTCTTTATGCGGTTATAAGAACCATATGTCACCGGATGACCACTATGCAGATTTAAAGCGTGTTATCGCTGCTGCCGGTGGTAAAGCACGCAGAATTACCGTTATTATGCCATTCCTGTATGAAAGCAGACAGCATAAACGTTCAGGACGTGAATCCTTAGACTGCGCACTTGCATTAAAGGAACTCACAGATATGGGTGTGGATAACATCATTACATTTGATGCACATGACCCGCGTGTACAGAACGCAATTCCGTTAAAGGGATTTGAATCCGTTTCTGCTACGTATCAGTTTATTAAATATCTTTTACTGGGTGTTGACGATTTACACATCGACAGCGACCATATGATGGTTATCAGCCCGGATGAAGGCGGTATGGGACGTGCTGTTTACTTTGCAAACGTCCTCGGTCTGGATATGGGTATGTTCTATAAAAGACGTGACTATACAAAGATTGTCAACGGACGTAACCCGATTGTTGCCCATGAGTTCTTAGGCTCTAACGTAGAAGGAAAAGATGTTGTCATCATCGACGATATGATTTCTTCCGGTGAAAGCATGATTGATGTTGCTGCTGAATTAAAGAGAAGAAAAGCAAAGAGAGTCTTCTGTGCGACAACCTTTGGTCTGTTCACAAATGGATTTAAGAAATTTGATGAAGCTTATGAAAACGGCGTTATCGACCGTGTTCTTACAACGAACCTTGTATACCAGCCGGAAGAACTGCTTTCTAAGCCTTGGTATATCAATGTAGATATGAGCAAATACATTGCTTTATTAGTTGATACGTTAAACCACGATTCTTCTATCAGCAACTTATTAAGCCCTGTTGAAAGAATCCAGCAGCGTGTTAAGGAATACAACGAAACACATTACGGCAAGTAATATTAATGTATGCAGGCTTTGGGCGCTGCCCGGCAAAAAGGGATAGGAAAATGTTGATTCACATTTTCCTATCCCTTTAATTTATGGCTTGTTCGATTTCTCATCTACCCGCATCAACGGACGACTTTGTGCCGCTGTCGGCACAAAGTGTTATGTGAACAAGCTTTGATTTATGGCTTGTTCACATTTACCACTCTCCGCGTGCCGTTGCATCGGGATCGGTTCTTATCGTGGCGTCAATATCGCCATACTGCATCGGTGCCGTTGTCTTTGGCTGTGCCGGTGCTGTCGTCCATCGCTGATACGGTGTTGTTGTTGGCACCTGTGCTGTCGTGGACGGAACCTGCTGCGGTGTTACCTGTTCAATACCGGTCGTTTCCATTTCCGGCACAATTGCTGTAGTTTCCTGCGGTAAGGATTGCGTTTCCTCCTGTACTGCCGCTGTCGTCTCCGGTTGTGTTGTCTGCTGTGTAACCGTACTGAAATCTGTTACAGGCAGATTGGTATGCACCGCCGTCATAAAATCTTTAAAGATTGCATTGACACGGCTGTTGACACCGGACATTTCTTTTGGATAATCGTATCCTGCCCATACCGTTGTGGTGTAATACTTGCTGTATCCGCAGAACCATACATCTTTGCTGGCATTTGTCGTTCCCGTTTTTCCGGCAACAACTGCATTTTCCACATTTGCTGATGTTCCCGTACCGCTTAATACAACTTCCCTTAACATCTGTGTCATCATGCGCGATGCACTTTTATCATAAACCTTGCTGTCACGGTTCGTTTCATTGACAACCGTTTTATTGGAAGCATTTACAATAAGACGGATACAGGTTGCTTTTCTGTATACACCGTCATTGGCAAGTGCTGCATATCCGCCTGCCATTTCTTCCGTTGTCACACCATACGTAAAACCGCCTAATGCACCGGCATTGTAATCTTTATCCACCCAGATTTTATGAAATCCCATTTTTATTAAAAAGGAACTTCCCGTCTTTGGCGTAATCTGCTGATAAATGTTCCATGCAACCGTATTTTTAGACCATTTTACGGCATCTGTCAACGTCATCTCGCCGGCATAGCTTGCATCGGCATTGGCAGGACCGCCGTCAATCTGCGAATCGGTAACCTTCGTATCCGGCGTATTGCCAAGCTGCAAATACGGTGTGTAGACATTTAACGGCTTAATACAACTGCCCGGCTGGCGGTAACTCTGATACGCACGATTTAAAACATAGCCCTTGATGTCTTCCTGACTGCGCGAACCGACAATCGCCACCACATTTCCGGTGCTGTTATCCACACACGTTGCCGCTCCCTGCATACTGTATACACCTTCCGAAGACTTTTCCGTATATGCCGCCAGATTGTTATCTACTGCCTGCTGTAACTGATTTTGTATATTCATATCAATGGAGGTGTAAATGCTGTAGCCACCGCTTAAAAGCTTCTGCTGACACATATTGTAAAATGTATCATACGTAGCTTCATATGCATTATAATCGTCTTCCGAACTGAAATTATAACGGAAGGTAAAGCCCGATACACTCATCAGCGATTCGGTTGCACAGTGCCTTGCATACGTTACAACCGAATTGTTAATCTCCTCTGTCTGATGCGGATTTAAGACAACCTCTTCTGTTTCAGCCATATAGCGGTCGAGCGAACCAATATCATCCGCCTCGTAAAGCTGCTGTAAAATGAGGTTTTTACGCTGGACGGTATTGTCATAATTTGTCAGCGGATTATAGCGTGTCGGATTGTTGGGAATCGCCGCGATAAAAGTCTGTTCCGCAAGCGTAAGCTCTGACACGGATTTGTCAAAATATCCTCTTGCCGCAGCTTCCACGCCATAATATCCGTTTCCGAAATAAATATTGTTCAGGTAAAATTCCAGAATCTGATTCTTACTGTACTTCTTTTCCAGACCGACCGCAATAAAAATCTCCTCAACCTTACGCTGCCATGTCACTTCCTGCGACAGGAAAATATTTCTTGCAAGCTGCTGGGTAATGGTACTTGCTCCCTGCGCAATATCGTTGCTTTTCTGATTAATCACAATGGCACGCAGAATTGCCTTGATATCATAACCGGAATGTTTATAAAACTGGCGGTCTTCCATGACAACAAAGGAATTAACCAGTGTCGCCGGAATCTCCTGATACGACACATAATACATATCCTTTGTATTCTTCATTGTGCAGAGTTCCTGGTCATTCGTATCATAGATAATCGTTGTCTTTGAATCTTTAAAGGTACTGACCGCGCTTGCCGCTACATAAGAATCCGCCGCACGTTTTAAACGCACAACCGTAATCACTTTGGGAATCAGATAAATGAGTCCCGCAAGCACCGCAAGCACCAAAACTGCCCGTATGATTTTCTTAAACTTTTTCATGCAAACCTCTCATTAGTGTTCCATTAATAAATCCGATGTTTCATCCTTCTTAAAAATCATCTTATCTGAGTAACGCACCGTGATATTATTCACATTAGAAACCGCATTTTTTAACACAAGAATCACCTCGGTCTTTCGGTTGGTCGTTGAAATGGTATCAATAACCAGACCGTCACTGGTGCTGTTTTCTTCCCTGTTAATCAGCTGGTCCATCGTTGTTTCTGAAAAACTGCCATCTGCATTTTTCACAACACGGTACAGATTCACACGCAGCTTATCAACAATGGCATTGGACACATAAATGCCCGGCTCATTATATTCTTTCTGCATCGTATAATCCGATGCCATAATATTCACCTGATACATCGGGAAAAAAGTATTGCCGTCACCCTCGGATACAATATCCTCTGCATCTGCAATGCCGTAAATAAAATCTGAATTAATGTAGCCTAGCACCTTGAGTTTTTCACCCGCATCTGCACGAATGGTATAATCCGTGCCATCCTGCATATTGAAAATGCGGATACTGTCCGTATCATATTGCGAATGATTTTCGCTGTATGCAATCATATTTCTGCCTTTAGAAACGGCATACGTTCCCTGTGCCAGCCCTGAAACTTCTGTCATGACTTCACGGCTGATTAAATTAATGGCATACAATGTATCGTCAATTAAAATATAAAACAAGTTGTTGTCATTCACATAAGCAATGCCGCCAATGCGTTCTTCCATACTCTCATAGGAAACATCTACCGGCAGATACAGTTCTTCCTGCACCACATTTTCCCCATAATTATACGAACACAGCGAAATGCCCATTTCCCCTTCGTGCGCACCACGGCTCATGTAGCCGCAGATCAGAAAATAAAGGCTGCCTTCGTCCGATACGCTCATAATGCGGATTTCATGCTGGCTGCCGCGTTCCCGGATATTGTCCGAATCCTCTGCATCAAATGAAAAGACCTTTGTTAATTCTGAATTGTCCGAATCCAGTTCCCAGAGTGTATTCCGGCTGACAAATGCCGTATACTGCCCATTATCACTTGCCTGCGCCATCACATCCGTATCCGGCTGTATACCCAGATTAATTTTGGAGGATGACAGAAAATCATTCTGACCGTCAAAATACTGCCCTGCCTCACGCTCATAATCGAGCAGATACAATTTACTGCCGGACTGGCGTATTTTATAGTAATCTTTTACACGATATGTATCATAGGAATCATTATCATTTTCTGCACCCACCATATAATCTATTGTAATTTCTGCCGTTTCCTGACCGATCTGTGTAATTGAAGGAATTCTGTCACTTTCAATAAACGGTCCTAATTCACCCCAGCCAACCTGGGACTGCTTACTGTGAATATTGACCTTTCCGAAATTGGAATTATCTCCGGAAGATGTCGTTTCCAGATACTGTGTCAGATTTTTCAACTGTGTCTGGTCATACGCATAGCTGTTGAGTTCCAGCACATAATTCAATTTATCCTGCACCTGAAAATCCGTACCGCTGATAATCCGCGTGTAATAATAAATTTCTTCCTGCTTTTTTGTCGATATCGTAACCTCTAACAGATATTCTTTATTGTTATCAATCAGATTCTTAATATTAAGCACAACATCTGCACGGCTTTCGTCCTGCGTATAATCTTCTACTTTTGTATTTTCAATCAGCGATAAATCGCTTAAATCTCTTACCTTGTACGAAACACCCTCTAATTCCTGTCCATACAAATCCACTACAACGGACAATTTCTTATCTGTCGGCAGCGGTGTCAGTGTTTCTCCCATCATTGAAGCATCGACTTTCTGTGTATAACCGTATAACCGGTTAAACAACTGGCCTTCTTCGGTCTGCATCATAACGACCGGAAGCGTTGCCTGTGTCATTGTCATTGTTGATACGGCTGACGTCTCATAATTCATGGATATAAATGTAACCACGACAGTTACCATAAATGCGACTGCCAATATAATATATTTATATGTAGCATTTTCCCTGTTGTCCATAACTTAATCCTTTCCATTATCCATCTGCGGTCTATTCGCCCAGCAGTTTATTTAAGGTCAGATTCAAATGGAGTGCTTCCTCCATATTTTTCAATGCTTCTGCTGCATTTTCACTGTCTTTTCCGGTATAAACCGCACGAATCAGCAGATTTTTCGGTGTATGTTCCATATCAATAAATTCCAGTATCTGTGTGTCATACCCTTTTGCTGTCAGAAGATTTGCCCGTACGGCATCCGTCATAATTGCCGCCATGCGTTCTTTTAAGATACCATACTGCAACACCGGCTGTAACAGTTCATTTTCCATCATTTTGTTGGCTTCATGCTGGCAGCACGGTACGGATAAAATGACTTTTGCGCCCCACTGCACGGCTTTAGCCAGCGCATAGTCCGTTGCCGTATCACACGCATGCAGTGTCACCACCATATCAACCGCATCAACATCGGTATAGGATGCAATATCCCCGACAAGAAATGACAGCTTTCCGTAGCCGTATTTGTCCTTTAACTCATTACAGTGTGCAATGACATCTTCCTTTAAATCCAGCCCGATAATGCGGATATCATAGCCTTTCAGTTCCTTTAAATAATAGTACATGGCAAAGGTCAGATAGGACTTTCCACAGCCAAAATCAATAATCGTCTGCTCCCGTTCTTTGCTTAACTGCGGCAGAATGTCTTCGACAAATTCCAGAAAGCGGTTAATCTGACGGTATTTATCATACTTCTGCCGTACAATTTTACCCTCTTTGGTCATAACGCCCAGATCAATCAGAAATCCAACCGGCGTTCCTTCCGGCAGAATGTAACGCTTGGTACGGTTGTGCGACAAATCCCTCTGCACCCGGACTTCCTTACATTTTTTGTATTTCACGGTCTGGCTGTGCTTCCCGGACAAAATCTGTGCCGTCGCATCGGTCATGGTAAACTGTGCCTGCTTGTAGTCCTCCTGCATCCAGTCTGTAATCTTCTTTTTCAATTCGTCTTTTTTATAATTCTTATGAAATACTTTCCTTCCGATAAACTCTGAAACCTGATATTCTATGTTATCTTTCATGGCAACCGGACGTACCTTTATCTTTACCGGAAGTTCTTCGTTTTTCTTTTTTAATCCGCTGATTGTCAGATCAATCAGATTCTTCTGGATGCACTGTTCAAGTAATTCTTCTATCGTCACTGATTTGTTCCTCTTTTACTTTCAAATATTGATGAATAGTTTTATTTTAATCTGTTTACCAAAAAACTACAAGCCTAAATGCAGATTTTCATAGTCTGCCGTTTAGTAATCCTGCATATTCATCGGTGTCGCAAGATACACCGTGGTTTCATTTTTTTCTTCGTCATATCCGATGCAGATATTGACATTCACCTTGTCTTTTCCTATCATAATATAATTTTTAATCCCTTTGTTATATGCGTATACAGTATACACATCTTCCATATGACGACCGACACTTAGTTTTGCATTCATCATATCAAGCATATCCTGTGCAAACTGCTCTTTCTGCGTATCGGTAAGCGCCCCATGAATCTGTCCCTTTAAATTGACATTGACTTCCGTATCAATCTGCATTTCTTCCATTATCTGACGAATGAGCTTCTCATATGTAAAAGAAGCATCTACCGTATTTTTTAATGTCACACCGATGTAAAGGTACTGCTCGTACTCCACATTTTCCTGATGAATCGTTATAAATCTGCATAGAACACTGCCGTTTTCACCGTTTTGGGAAAGCTGCATCGTTTCCACATTGTCCCGGCTTGTCTGTTCTATCGTATACCGGTTAATCCCTATTTTTTCTGCCGCCTTTTCCAGGATAATCTCTTTTGCCGTATCCGTAAGCTCCATACTGCCATATTTGCCATATGCAGAAATATCTGCGCACACTTCCTTGTAGGATGCACTGCCAAACGCACTTAAAACATTTTCCTGCACACCCGTCTGCGGCATATTCCAAAATACCCTCGCCGCCGCTATCAGCCACAAAATCCCCGCAATGACAACTGCGGTCTTTTGCAGCCAGAACCGTGCCTTTCTGTGTATTGTTCTGTGTGTCGTCCTGTTTATATTTTCTTGTTTCTTCCTGTTTTGTTTCTGTCCGTTTTTTAAAATCATATCCTGTATTTTATAACAGATATAATCCCAACAATCCCTGAACATAAATAAACCTCCCAACTTATGGTATTCTTAAGTATCGCCATAAATTGGAAGGTTTATACATTTATTTAGCGTACTGCACCCAGTCGTGCAAGAGAACGCTTTAACGCCGCTTCCGCACGCACCACATCAATCTGCGGGTCGTTGCTTGAAAGTCTGCGCTCTGCTCTTGTCCTGGCTTCATTGGCACGATTTACATCGATTTCCTCCGGCCACTCTGCAATTTCTGCAAGGACCGTTACTTTATCCTGTAAAATTTCAACAATTCCGCCGTGTACAGCAGCTTTTTTTACATCACCATCTACATGAATATTCATAACACACGGTACCAGTACTGATGTAAGAGGAATATGTTCTGCATATACACCAATCTCACCTTCCGTTGTGGAAAGCTCTACCATTGTTACATCATCATTGTAGAATACTCTGTCAGGCGTGTTTACCAACAGCCTGAATGTCTTCATATCTGCCATTGATTCCTCCATTCTTACCCGTGTCGTTTAACCTGTTACAGATTATTTACACTTTGCAAGTACGTCATCAATATTACCGCAGTTTAAGAAGTAACTTTCAGGAATGTCATCATACTTACCTTCAATGATTTCCTTAAAGCCCTGAATTGTTTCACTAATCGGCACATATCTTCCTTCCAGGCCTGTAAACTGTCCGGCTACGAAGAATGGCTGTGACAGGAATCTCTGTACTTTTCTTGCTCTTGATACGACCAGCTTATCATCCTCTGAAAGTTCGTCCATACCAAGGATTGCGATGATATCCTGCAATTCTTTGTACTTCTGTAAAATTTCCTGAACTGCTCTGGCTACCTTATAATGTTCTTCACCTACAATACGTGGGTCAAGGATTCTGGAAGTAGACTCAAGCGGGTCTACAGCCGGATAAATACCAAGTTCTACGATTGAACGTGAAAGTACGGTTGTCGCATCCAAATGTGCGAAAGTTGTAGCCGGAGCCGGGTCCGTTAAGTCATCGGCAGGTACGTATACGGCCTGTACAGATGTAATAGAACCGCTCTTTGTAGATGTAATACGTTCCTGTAATGCACCCATTTCTGTCTGAAGTGTCGGCTGATAACCAACGGCTGAAGGCATACGTCCTAAAAGCGCTGAAACTTCGGAACCAGCCTGTGTAAAACGGAAAATATTATCAATGAAAAGAAGTACATCCTTACCGCCCTGATCACGGAAATACTCAGCCATTGTAAGACCTGTTAAACCAACTCTCATTCTGGCTCCAGGTGGTTCGTTCATCTGTCCGAACACCATGGTTGTCTTTTCGATAACGCCGGATTCCTTCATTTCATAGTAAAGGTCGTTACCTTCACGGGTACGTTCGCCTACACCAGTGAATACGGAATATCCGCCGTGCTCTGTTGCAATATTACGAATCAGTTCCTGAATTAATACCGTCTTACCTACACCGGCACCACCGAACAGACCGATTTTACCACCCTTCTGGTAAGGGCACAGTAAGTCAACAACCTTGATACCTGTTTCAAGCATTTCTGTTGTTGTAGACTGTTCTGCAAAAGTAGGTGCCTTTCTGTGAATCGGCATGTGCTGTTTCACTTCAGGAGCCGGTTTATTATCTATAGGTTCACCCAGAACATTAAACATTCTGCCGAGAGTTTCTTCACCAACCGGTACGGAAATAGCAGAACCTGTAGATTCTGCTTCCATACCTCTGACAAGTCCGTCTGTCGGACCCATGGCAATACATCTTACTGTATCATCACCAAGATGCTGCGCAACCTCAACTACGAGCCTGCCGCCATCTTTTGTCTGAATATCAATTGCTGAATTAATCTCTGGCAGTGTGCCTTCCGGAAACTTAATATCCAGTACGGCACCGATAATCTGAGTAATTTTACCAACATTTCTTTCTGCCATTCTTTACCTCCATGCTGCATCATTGATGCGGTTTCACTTTTTATCCCTCTATGGCGTTTGCACCGGAAATAATCTCTGTCAGTTCCTGTGTAATTGAAGCCTGACGTGCTCTGTTAAACTTCAATGACAGGTCTGAAATCATTTCTTCTGCATTACTTGTAGCACTATCCATCGCCTGCATACGGGCACCGTTCTCACTCGCTACGGATTCAACAAGCGCACCATAGATTAAACTGCAGATGTACTTTGGTATAATCATATTTAGTGCCTCATCTTCATCCGGCTCATAGTTCATCAGTGCCGTGCTTTCTGTACCGCCCTCTTTTTGCTGCTCCGGTTCAACCGGAAGCAGCTTAATGAGTTTTGGTTCGTGGACAACGGTGTTCTTAAAGGATGTATAAGAAAGATAGATTTCGCCAATTTCTCCGTTTGTGAAAAGCTCCAGCACTTCATTGCAGATTTCTTTTGCATCGGTGTACATCGGCTCGTTAATCACATCGGAATAATCCGCCTTGATTTCATATCCTTTTCTTTCAAGAACTTCCCTACCCTTTCGTCCGATTGCATAAATATATGCATCTTCCTTCGGGATATCGCTATTTGTAATGAGCTTGGCTATATTGTTGTTATAGCCGCCTGCAAGTCCTCTGTTTGCAGTAATCACAATCACCGCTTTTTTATTGGAATCTCCTGCTTTTAAAAACTTGTGGTTAATATTTCCTGACTTTGCAAGAATATTGCTCACAGTTTCATACATTAAATCGGAGTACGGTTTTGTGCTCTCTGCTTTTCCCTTCGCTTTCTGAAGTTTTACAGTGGAAACGAGCTTCATGGCTTTGGTAATCTGACCGGTACTTTGAATACTGTCTCTACGCCTTTTTATGTCTCTCATTGAGGCCATAATCAATTACCTCCATTCTAAGCTTCGCTATTATTTGAAAGTTTTCTTAAATTCTTCAATCGCACTGATTAAAGCTTTTTCTGTTTCTTCATCAAGCACTTTTGTTGTACGGATTGTTTCTGGAATCTGCGGATACTTTGTATCAATCAATTCAAACAATCCTTTCTGGAAATCGAGAATTCTGTCTACTGCAACATCAATGACATACTTCTTCGTAACCGCATAAATAATCATAACCTGATATTCAACAGGCATTGGCTGATACTGCGGCTGCTTTAACATTTCCTTAATTCTTTCACCCTGTGCGAGCTTTTCCTTTGTATCTGCATCCAGTTCTGAACCAAACTGAGCAAAAGATGCCAGTTCCCGGTACTGTGCCAGTTCCACACGGATTGGCGCTGCAATCTTTTTAATCGCCTTAATCTGGGCAGCACCACCAACTCGTGATACAGAAAGACCGGCATTGATAGCAGGTCTGAATCCGGCATTAAACATTTCTGTTTCCAGATAGATCTGACCATCTGTGATAGAAATAACGTTTGTCGGAATATATGCGGAAACATCGCCTGCCTGTGTTTCGATAATCGGAAGCGCAGTCAGGGAACCTCCGCCATACTCATCTGACATTCTTGCAGCTCTCTCTAAGAGTCTTGAATGTAAGTAGAATACATCACCAGGGTAAGCCTCACGTCCTGGTGGTCTTTTAAGGAGTAAGGAAAGTGTACGGTATGCAGCTGCGTGCTTGCTCAAGTCATCATAGACAACAAGTACATCCTGTCCCTGTTCCATCCATTCTTCACCAATCGCACATCCGGCATATGGTGCAATATACTGTAACGGTGCAAGTTCACTGGCAGTAGATGCAACTACTGTTGTATAGCTCATCGCGCCATATTCTTCTAATGTCTTTACAATCGAAGCTACGGTTGAAGCCTTCTGTCCGATTGCAACGTAAATACACTTTACATTCTGACCTTTCTGATTAATGATTGTATCAATCGCAATGGCAGTCTTACCTGTCTGACGGTCACCGATGATTAATTCTCGCTGTCCACGTCCGATTGGTACCATGGCATCAATCGCTTTGATACCTGTCTGTAACGGTGTATCTACGGATTTTCTTGTAATAACACCTGAGGCAACTCGTTCAATCTGACGGAACTTTTCGGTATTAACCGGTCCCTTGCCGTCGATTGGCTGTCCCAGTGCGTTTACGACACGACCTAACATCGCATCGCCAACAGGAACCTCTACAACTCGGCCTGTTGTCTTTACGGTATCTCCTTCGTTGATGTTTCTTGAATCACCAAGTAAAACCGCACCAACGTTATCTTCTTCCAGGTTTAAAACCATGCCGTATACTTCACCCGGGAATTCCAGAAGTTCACCCTGCATCGCCTTTTCAAGGCCATGAATACGGGCGATACCATCTGCTACCTGAATAACCGTACCGACGTCAGATACTTCGAGTTCCGTAGAATATCTTTTGATCTGCTCTTTAATTACCGAGCTGATTTCTTCCGGTCTTAAATTCATGGAGCCAACGCACCCTCTTTCTATTAATGTACAAGTTATGCCAGCTGGATTTTTTTCAAATCCTTTGCAAACTCGTCTAATTTTGTCTTTATACTGCTGTCTACGACCCTGTCACCGATCCGGATTACCATACCGCCGATGAGGGACTCATCTACGATATAATCAATCTCAAAATCAACATACCCTGTCGTTGCAAGCAGTCTGGAAAGCACTTTTTCTTTTTGTGCGGCTGTCAGCGGCTTTGCTGTAGATACTACCGCGCTGCCGATTTTTTTATATTCTCTGATTTTGCCGATAAAATACCGGAGTGTTTCCATAATTTGTTTCTGCCTGTCTTTTGAAACCATCAGCACAAGCAGACCGGTTAAATCCTTTGAAACAAACTGTCCAAAAGCATTTTCAATAACCTTTTCTTTTTCACTCTTATCAATCTTAGGGTGATTCAGTAATCTGCCAAGCTCGCTGTTTTCTTCAAAAACCTTCAAACAGTCTGTTGCTTCCGCATACAATGAATCTACTTTGGATTCCTGCACGGCAAGTTCAAATAACGCATCACCATAAGTTGCTGATACTAACTTAGCCATGTATTCTCACCCATTTCATTTAAAGTTTGCTCAATCAGAGCATCATTCTCCTGATCATCCATTGCTTTTGCAACAAACTTTGACGCCATTACAGCAGCAACTGAAATAATCTGTTGTTTTACTTCGTCTGCAACTCTTTGTTTCTCAAGTTCTGCTTCCGCATTTGCGCGCTCAATGATTCGTGCAGCTTCCTGCTTTGCTTCATCAACAATCTTCTGCTCATTGTGCATGGCAACTTTTCTTGCTTCACTCAGGATACTTTCAGCTTCTTTATCAGCTGCTTTTAACTTCTCTTCATATTCTTTCTTTAATGCGAGAGCCTCTGCCTTGTCGGATTCAGCGGTTTCTCTGTCGCTTGTAATCTTATCCTGTCTTTTCTTAAGCATCGTCCGTACCGGATTATACAAAATATAAGAAAGCAGAATAAAAAGAATAAATACGTTCACCGCAGTGATTGCTGCGTCGAGAAGAAGCTGCAAATCAAGTCCAAATAATCGCCCGCCTTCTGCCAAAGCGACAAATGTACCTAAATTATTCAAGTTTTTAGCCTCCTTCCTGCCAGCTTAAATGTTTCTACACTTATCTGTTGGCATTAACCTTTGAATGGCTGTACAAACATTAAGATAATCGCTACGGCGAAACCGTAAAGACCTGTTGTTTCGGCAACGGCCTGTCCAAGTAACATTGTCGATGTGATATCAGACTTTGCGCCCGGATTTCTACCTACTGCAGCTGCACCATGACCTGCTGCGATACCCTGACCAACACCAGGACCTACACCGGCGATCATTGCGATACCGGCACCAATTGCTGACATAGCCTGAATAAATTCCTGTCCACTAATATTCATGTTTCATTTCCTCCATTTAAATAGAATAATATTTTGCCCTTAATCGGCAATCTTGTCGTTGACATAAACCATCGTCAACATACTGAATACGTATGCCTGAATGCAGCCTGAAAACAAATCAAAATAAGCATGCAGCAGGGCCGGATACGCTACCGTATACGGTCCGAGCAGATCATAAATCAAGCCCATTAAGACGGTTCCTGACATAACATTACCAAACAAACGCAGTGAAAGAGACAGCGGTACAGCAAACTCACCAATTAAATTAATCGGGAATAAAAACCATATTGGCTGAAACAATGCTGTAAAGTGCCCAACGTGATTCTTTTTAATACCGTTAAACTGTACCAGTACAAATGTAATCAGACCCAGCGCTAATGTAACACCGTAGTCTGCCGTTGGTGGTCGAAGACCAAAAAGCCCTGAAATGTTTGAAATTATGATAAAGACAAACAGGGTTGTAATGTAATTTACAAATCTGTTGGCATTCTTACCCATAATTCCATCAACCATGCTGCCAAGCATCTCTATAACCAGCTCAATAATATTCTGGAACATTCCCGGTGTATCCGATGCATTTGCTTTATTAATCTTGACTCTTGCAATAATCGCAACAATCAGTATAAACAAAGACACTAAAAGCATCGCCACATGGGTGGTGTTGATACTGAAGTCATAATCAACCCCGGGTATCCGGAATGAATAGAGCGACTTAATCATAAAACTGCTGTCGCATGCCACCAATGATGTCATCATTGTGCTTCCCACTTTCTCACCTTCCTTTTTTTGATAATATTTTATTAGTAAACGGCTGTAAATAAGCCGATACTTTCATAGAAAACATTCCTATCAGCGCACACAATAAATCGCCGATATGAAACAGATATAATACTGTAAACAGTACAAGCATCACTGCAAGACGGATAAAATATCCAATAAGCAGGGTCTTTGATTCATTCGCGTGACCGTAAACGATCTTACGGATCCGAAAACTCATATGAACAGATGAAAATATGGAATAGACTACACCCATAAGAAATCCCACAGCACACATCTGCTTATTGGGTACTAAAAACCAGATAACCAGCTCTCCTGCCAGCAGATAAAGCAAATCTACCAGAAACACTTCTGGAAGCACTTCATTTAACTCTTTAATCCTGTCGATGATTTTTCTCATCCTTCGCCTTTCGCAGAACTTCCTGAATCTGCTCCTCCTGTTCTTTTTTCCGTCTTTTTTCGTCCATCCTGATAGTATCCATCGCAAGTGCATAAGCATTTCTGGCTCCCGCGGCAATCCCCAATATCAGCAATGGAAGCGTAAACCATGTATGAAATCTGTTATCCAGCCATACACCGACCGCTACACATATAAACACAGGAACAAGCATATTAATACCAATCTGCGAAATCAGGACAATATTCCGATACGGTGAACCCTTTCCACTCATATTTTTTCCTTTCGACCTATATGCTTGTTAATATAATAACATTTCACGACAAAAAAGTCCATTTATTTTTGTGCATTTATTTTAGAAATATTTTCATTTACATTGAATTTTCCTATGAAAATTGCTATAATTTGCCCATAAACTTTGGTTCTGAAACAATTTTACACAAATTACTTTTACAGGAGGATTGTCTATGCCTGAACTTTACCGAAAACGTCTCATTCCTTCAGAATGTATTCACTTAAAAAATGATACGATTGTGTCCATTTCAGACGGACATATTATTACCCGCTGGAAAACACTGCATCCAAAGGAAGAATTTTCCTACGGAATATCCTACTATGTCGTAAAACACGGCTGGAAAATCAGCAAATTTTATAAGGAGAACGGAACGCTCGCTTATATTTACTGTGATATTATTGACACAAGCTATGATAAAAATACCGACACTTATATTTTTACCGATCTGCTTGCCGATGTTATTATTGAAAATGACGGTTTTGTCCGCGTTGTGGATTTAGATGAACTGGCAGATGCCTGCCGCATGTCCATTATCAGCAATGATATGCTGGTAACTTCTCTGCACCGCCTCAATGCACTGCTTTCTATTATTTATAACGGGGATTTTAAAGATTATTTAGATGAACTGGAACGGTATGAAGTATTAAATCCGGCTTTGAATCATTTATTGAAACTGCAATAACACGTAAGTACATCAATTTCCATGAATTTTTTAAGAACTGTAACTGACAGTACGCTCTGAGCATTTTTCTTCGCGCTTTGTCATTTACAGTCCTTTTTATCTACATTTTTCCTTAAACACACTGTACTGTTTTTGTCCATGCTGTCATGCACAAACGGCATATTTCCACGGAACCCTACAGTTCAATCTGCACGGTTCTTCCGGTCGAATCGTATTTATAATACCGTACGCCTGCGGCATTGAGCATTCTTTTCGATGCAATCACCGATGCCGTATCAGAATACTTGTCGCAGTCATAGACCAGTGTCTTAATGCCCGCCTGAATAATCGCTTTCGCACATTCATTGCACGGAAACAGTGTCACATACATTTTTGCATTCTGCAATGTGCCGCCCTGATAATTTAAAATGGCATTCAGCTCGCTGTGTGCCGTATACAGATATTTATTATCCAGCGGATCGCCTTCCCTTGACCACGGAAATTCATCATCGGAGCAGCCCCTTGGCAGTCCGTTATATCCCATGGAGAGAATTTTATTATCTTCGCTGACAATACACGCACCCACCTGTGTATTCGGATCTTTCGAACGCAGGGCGGAAAGCTTTGCAACGCCCATGAAATACTCGTCCCATGAAATGTAATCTTTTCTCTTATCGCTCATTGCATTCCCTGACCTTTCTTCTAATCCGCCATTTAATCAAACATGCTGATTCTTCTGATATGACGTTCATCGTTTGAAAACGGGGTATCAATAAAAATATCTGCGATTTTGCAGGCCAGTCCTTCCCCGATTACTCTTGCCCCCATACATAATACATTTGCATTGTTGTGCTGTTTTGTGGCTTCCGCGCTGAAACAGTCATGGCACAATGCCGCACGGATGCCATCCACTTTATTGGCTGCCATGCTCATGCCGATACCGGTACCACAGATTAAAATACCCAGTTCACATTTTCCGGATGTCACCAGATCTGTTACCTTCTTTGCATATACCGGATAATCACAGGATTCTGTGCTGTAACATCCTGTATCTTCACACTCAATGCCGCGTGCCTGTAAATGCTTGATTACCTTTTCCTTTAACTCTACTCCGCCGTGATCACTGCCGATTGCTATCATCTTTTTCTTCCTCCATGTTCTTTCTGATTATTTCTGCTGCTTTTTCAATCAATACATACAACTGTTCAAAACATTGGTGATATTCATCAATGCCCCGTCCATACGGATCTGCAATTTCTGTTTCGCCCGCTCCGGCAAACTCCCCGAGCGTATACACATTAATTGCCCGGTCATAGCTTTCATAAATCTTCTGCTTCATTGACTGATTCATCACAAGTACCAGTGTGTTGTTGTCAAAATCCGCATTCTCAAGCTGTGCTGCACTGTTACTCGGCATAATCATACCGTGTCCCGCACAGACCGCAACTGCCTTTGGATTATAAGGCTCAGGAAACAATACAACCATTCCTCTTGAATCTGTAAGGATATCCATATCCTGTACAAACTGCTGCATGATTGTCGCCGCCATGGGACCTCTGCATGTATTTCCTGCACAGACAAACAAAATTCTGCTATACGTATTCATAGAAAGTCCTCGCTTCTGTCACTTTCAGACATTTATTATAGTATGTCCGGCAGCTTTAATCAACCGGTTCATGACTGCCTGCCCTACCTGATTTTCAGAAAAGCCCTCTGAATAAATGTATGCCACCTGCTGTTTGTCAAATTCCCGCAGGGCTGCGTACAGGTTGTGAGCGACAGTCGCCTCATCTTTTCTGCTGCCGACTACTTTTATAACACCGCTTTCATAGCGGTCTTTTGTTTCCTGTGTTGCCATAATACCTACACGGTACCCACACGCTTCTTTTTCCTTTGTCAATGCGTTGATTTTATCTACAACTTTATCGATGTCACCCTCTACAATTGCAAGGTCTGCATCGGGCGCATAGTGCTTATATTTCATGCCCGGCGCTTTCGGTACAACGCCCGGCTTTACACTGCCCATAATCGCCGGATCAATACGTACTTCTCCCAGCACTTCCGAGAGCATTTCTTTTGTAATATAACCCGGTCTTAAAATTGTAGGAACATCTTCACTTAAATCTACAATCGTAGATTCTACACCAATATCAACCGTATCGTCTACAATAATCATATCAATTCTGCCCTTCATATCATGAATGACATGTTCTCCTCTTGTAGGACTTGGTTTCCCTGAAATATTGGCACTCGGTGCTGCAATATACACCCCGGAAGTTCTGATTAACTGTGCTGCAACCGGATGGCTCGGCATACGGATGGCTACCGTACCCAGTCCGCCGGTAATGGATTTTGGCACACAGTCACTTTTCTTTAAAATCATGGTCAGCGGTCCCGGCCAGAACTTCTCCGCCAGAAGCTTTGCCTGTGCGGTAACATAACAGGAAAGCTCCTCCAGTGCCTTTGTATCCGCAATATGCACAATCAGCGGATTATCGGACGGTCTTCCCTTTGCCGCATAAATTTTAGCCGATGCCTCCTCATCAAGCGCATCTGCACCCAGTCCATATACGGTTTCTGTAGGGAAAGCCACCAGACCGCCTCTTTTTAAAATGTCTGATGCCTGCTCATATATTTTTTGATTCTGTTCTTCATTTTCTGTGATTTGTGCAATAATCGTTTCCATGTTCCTTCCATTTCTGCTGCCGTATGCAGCGCTTTCTTCATTTTCCTGTAGATGTAAAATATTCCAATATTCCTTTGCAGAGTGCTTCTGCGACCTTCTGCCGGTATTCGGCAGTATTTAACAGAGCCGCTTCCTGTGGATTGGATAAAAAGCCACACTCCGCAATCACAGTCGGCGCACCGGTATGCAGCAGCATATAGTATGTACTATCTTCTTTTTCCTGCCGCTTATTCTCCGTATCCAGATTTTCCTTCAAAGATTTCTGCAAAATCTGTGCCAGTTTTTTACCTTCTGCCGAATGTTTATAATAAAATACCTGCGCACCTTTTACTTCCGGGCTTTGATAACTGTTCTGATGAATACTGACAACAATATCAGCCTTTGCTGCATCAATAATTGCACACCGCTTTTTCATATCTGCAATCTTTTTATTGGAATCACTCTCTGTATACAGGCCATTATCGTCTGTCCGCGTCATCACGACCTGGATTCCTTCTTTCTCCAGCAGTTCCTTTAACCGCTCTGCAATTGCAAGGTTGATGTGTTTTTCTAATATGCCATCGCTGCTTTCTTTACCCGGATCAAATCCGCCATGCCCGCTGTCCAGTACAACAGTTCTTTTGGTACTGTCTGCCTGTGCCGTCTGATTTTCTTCCTGCCTGCTCTCTGACATTTCATTTTTCCCTGCTGTCTGTCTTGCCGCGGGCAGTACAATATACATTCCCGTATACACTGCCAGCAGTAAAATCACCGTCATGCCCGTAATCAGTCTTTTTCGATTCAAACTACCCTGCCACATCTTATTTTTACTGTATTGTATGAACCGTACCGTTCTATTATGATGCGTAGTTTAGTCCATTACTAATAATACTCCATACCGACGAGGTTTCAAGTCCCAGTTTCCATTCTGCCACACCGCCCAGCTTGTATTTTGAATACAATTTCATCTTTTCACCAATAGAGCGGTCTTCTTCAAACCATATCTGAACCGTTCCTGCGGATGTTTCATAGGTGCAGTAATACTGTCCTGTTGTTTCGTCCCATTCGGCTGTTGCACCATTTTCCTGCATGGCATCCATCGCCGCCTGCATTCCCACTGCACGGCTCTTGGTTTCCCCGGCATTCTCCGTCCAGATGCGCGTGTAAAACGGAACAGCATTAATCACCTGTTCTGACGGTACCATGCTGACAGCTCTTGAAATACCGTCCTCCACAAATGGCAGGGAAGCCACCGATCCCGCATCAGAGCCTGCATAATGCTCATCATACCCCATAATCACAATGTAGTCCACAAAAACCGCCTGTTCTGCCAGTTCATAATGGGCATTGTGGTTTGCCGGTTTGTAATTATCCACGGATAACACCAGCCCGTTATTCTGGCATGCGATAGACAGTTCCCGCAAGAACTGTAAATAATCGTCCGCGAAATCTTTCTTTACATATTCAAAATCAATATTGTAGCCGTCATAACCATACTGACGTGCTTCCTGCATCAGGTTGTTAATCAGCTTCGTTCTTGCCGTTTTACTGGAATAAAACGCTGCATAATCAATATTATTATTAAAATCATTGACAAGCGGCCACACTTTTAAGCCCCTGGCGTGCATATTGCTTACAAACGTATCCGATGCCAGACTGGTCAGCTCTCCGGTGCCGTCTGCAATCGAATACCATGTCGGTGAAATCGTATTAATACCGGAAACATCCTCTAAATACGTATCAATATAAGCATTGGCGGCACGCTGTGTTACCTGAAACCACGTCATATTCACCTTGTAACCGCACAGATTGGACTGGTATTCTTCCGTATATGTATCTTCCGGTACTGCCGTGTATACATCCGAAGCCGCATTCTTTTTCACATAACCCTGATAACCGGACGGCGTAATCACCTCAATCCAGTCATCATCTACCGCACCCACGTACTGGCACACTGTACCTTTTTTCACCTTTTCAAGTACTTTGCTTTTAATACCTGCACGATACCGCACCACAGTGTTTTTGCGGATTGTCACTTCATTTTGTTCTTCATGGGTTGTATGAAGCACCAGACGCTGTGGTTCTTTTGCATATTTATAGGAAATGTTGCTGACTGCTGCCATGTATTCGAAATCGATATAAATCACACCGTCTGCCGTTTTTATCACTTCATACTCCGTATCATACGTATTACCGTTCTGGTCCCGATACCCCTTGACGTCCGGATAATACGTATAGACTGCGCTCCAGTCCGAATACAAAACCGCATTGCTTTCTTTGTCATAATAAAAACGCATATTGACATTATCCTGTACAAATGACTGCTGTAAATACAGCCTTCCGTCTATATAGCGCCCTTTATCGTAAAGTATTTCATTGTCCAATATCACCAGTGTGCTGTCATTTTCTGCTGCCGAATCTGTCTTAAAATAATCATATCCGCTCATTTTCTGACCTGTCGGCATATATTTTCTTATCAGCAGCACCGCTGCAAGAATTACCAGAATCCCTACTGATACTGCCGCTGTTATCTTCCATAATTTTCTTTTTCTATCCCGTTCCATGATTTTCTCCTTTAACCCTGCCTTACGGCGCTCCTGTTTTCCTGTACACTAAAACTGTACGACAATTATAAACGAGATTTTGGCTTTTCTCAATACCAAATGGGCAGGGAATGTTCTTTCTTTGTCCATTCCCTGCCTTTTTTCTGCACAAAGGGGGATTCATACAGAAAATTTTGTAATTTTGTGATATATATTCATAGGTTTAAAATCCGGTGTCCGTAAATAAACCGTATGATGTCTGTAGTTTCTTTTTACATCTCTGTTAATTTTACAAGTTCCAAAAATCCGTCCGGTGATAACTCAAACGGATTTCGCTCTGCCGGAATCAGCCCAACCCGGATGCCGTATTCTTTTTCCAGCTTTTTTGCCAGTTTCCTGTCATAACCCAGTGTGACACAGCGCCAGTGCGATGACGGCAGTTTCTCATTTTTTAAAAATGCTTTCAGCCGTCCTGCCTGCCATAAATTCATGCCGGCAACGACAATCTTTAAATCACTGCGCAAAAACTCCGTCATCACCTCTTTGCTGCCATATTTCATATCCAGTATGACTGCCTCGTATTTGATTGCTGAAATTTTTATAAGTTCTTCTTCCGAAATACACCGGTAAAAATCAATTCCTGCATATTGAAATGTGTGAATGTCACCCGAAAGACTTTTTGTTTCTTGTGCCAGATGCAGGCAGGCACTGCCCGTATCATGCATGCCGTACTCAACAAATGCGGTCCGCACCTTAAGCCCGTTTGCCATGCTGTTTGCAAGCATCATGCAAAGGTGTGTCGTTCCGACACTCCCGCCAATACCCATAACTGCGATAACGCAGGGTGATACTGCTTTTGCACCCCAACGGACTGCCGTGCTTTTTTTACTTATTCTTTGAAATAATGTACTTCCGGCCAGCACCTGCACCACCTTTCACCTGCTTTCGGCACGGTTTAGAAATCACTGCAGACAACGCTTCCAAAAATACCCTGTCTAATAATTTACTGCCATTGTTCCAGTCATAGACACACGGTATCCTGTAAAACTGCCGTTTAATTTCAAGCCTGCCTGTTTCTTTATAAAAAACATTCCCGTCTGTATGATTCACAAAAATCAGACTGTCCTTATCTGACTGTAAAAGCCGTTCATACTCCAGCCTTCTGCGGTATCCAAAGTCTGTCACAACAATTTTAATGTCTGCCTGCGCTGACAACCCCACAATTGTGCCGCAGTCCCTTACGATATAGTCGTACCCATACAGGTCAGCCTGTACCGCACCATGATACTGCGGACATACTGCAATTGTTCCACACCGGAACGTTCCGTCAGTCTGTAAGATGCTTTCACGGATTTCGCAGATAAAATCTTCTTCATCTGCTTCCTGCACATAAACCGCGCGAAAACCGTTCCGGGTAAGATATGCCGTCAGACAAAGTGCTATGTGCGTTGTCCCGACACCGTGTTTTGTGCCATAAAGAGAAATGTTTTGAGCTTTTATGTTCTCTGATAATTCATTTTCTGCCTGTAAACTGTATACCGCCTGCCTTACCTGTTTCACGCTGCGGTAACGCTGCCATATACTGTGATGAATACATTTTTTTACAATGGGATAAAACTTCTTATGATGCAGAGATTCTGCGTGACATTGTACATGTCCGTTGTCCATGTACAAAATTAACATTCCCAGACTATAAATATCTGCCCGGCAGTCCTGATACAGCCTGTGGTACTGCTCCGGCGCCGCAAATCCGATACTGCCGTAATGTGTGGCATATCTTTCTCCCATCCTGACTGCATTGTCAAAATCGATGAGTTTTACACTGCCTGTATCTGTAATCAGAATATTATCCGGTTTCAAATCCAGATGAACCATTCCTTTGCTGCCCTGACTATGCAAATATTCCAGTATGTCACATATCTGCAGCACAAAGTCTGTTATCTGCGCAGCTGTAAGCATTCTGTGTTCTGCCACGTATTCTGTCAAAGATTTACCAGATATAAATTCTTCAATTATGCAGATACTATCTTTATCTTCAGCAATATCATATATTAAGGGGATTCCGGAATGTCTGAGAATTTTTAGAAAATCAGCTTCCCGCAGGATTCGCATATATCCGCCGGTATCTTTTCTGACGAACTTTGCTGTACGCAGTACATCAAGCTTCTTATGCCTTACAAGATACACCGTTGAATGATGCGTCTGTGCCTGCACACTGATGATATCATACGCTTCTGAGATTAATTTACCATAGGACCACTCCTTTCCATATCGGCATATAAAATTATCATTGACCAGCTCAATAAAGAGTATACTATAAAAATATTGAATTTGCAATATATTTTTTCTTTTTTTGATAAAATTTTTTCAAAATTATCTTTTATTTATTTTTATTTTTTTACAATTTCTTATAATATATTCATCAATATAACCTTTACATATCCACTAAAAATGGGTATTATAAATTTAGGACAATAGTGATAGGAAGTGATAATATGAAAATCGAAAAATTAAGTGAGAACCAAATACGCTGCACCCTGAATAAATCTGACCTGGCAGCCCGGCAGTTAAAAATCAGTGAACTGGCTTACGGCAGTGAAAAGGCGAAGAAGCTTTTTCAGGATATGATGCAGCAGGCTTCCTATGAATTCGGTTTTGAAGCGGAAGATATTCCTCTGATGATTGAAGCAATTCCTGTTTCTGCTGACTGTATCGTTTTAATTGTTACAAAGGTAGACGATCCGGAAGAACTGGATACCCGTTTTTCCAAATTTTCGCCGTCCGACCCGGACGACGATTATGAGGATTATGATTACCCCTATGAGGATTATGATTCCATGGAAACAATTGATGCATCAGCAGCACATGCACTGCCATCTGCTAATGATGAGTTAAATGAATCTGATACAGACGCGGATTCCACTGAAGATGACGTTTTAAATATTTTCAGCAAATTAAATGATTATCTGAATAAAGGCTCGGCATCCGGTTCAAAAGGCACCGGAACTGTCTCCGTACCTGCGGCAAATAAACCGGAATCGTCTGCCGATACACAAAAAGACGCCCCTGTCATCCGCTGCTTTTCTTTTGAAAATCTGGATGCCTTCAGTGAGGCCGCAAAAGCCGTTCTTCCGGTATACAATGACAAGAGTCATTTATTTAAGCATACCAACGGGCGCTACTATGTATTTTTGGAAAAGACCCGCTGTTCTTCTGTGGACTTTAACAAGACCTGCAACATTCTTTCCGAATACGGCAAAAAAGAATATCTTCCGGACAGCAGCCTTTTATTTTTCACGGAACACATGGATTCCATTATAAAAAACCGTGCAATACAGGTTATGGCAAAACTTTAGCTTTTAAATATAATGTATGCCGTCCCCCGGCATATCATCTAAAAAACGGCGGAATTTACCGATTAAACGTAAATCCCGCCGCTTTTATTTTATTTATGAATTAACCTACTGACTGAAGATAGTCATGAATATCCTGTAATAATTCATCACAGTCTAAACCATGAACCATAGCAGCTTCTTCTAATGTTTCACCTGCTGATGACGGACATCCAACACAGTGCATTCCTGCGCCCATAAGAATTGAAACAATCCCTGCATCATACTGAATTGCTTCGCCAATTGTTGTATCCTTGGTTATTCTTGTCATAAATATGTTCCTCCTGTTTATCGTAGTGATTCTACTATAAGCTTGCCCCATTAAAATGTCAAGTATTCATTGAATCTCTGCTTAAAGCCGCCGCACATTATTTCTCTTTTTCCAGTACTGCCTCGACTTCTTCCCTGCTCTTTTCCGTAACGTCGGCTATCTGCTCTATTGTGTAGCCTTTTTCGTTCATATTGATGATAAACTTAATTTTGCTCTGTTCCCATGCTTCTTCTGCCGCACTTTCCACAAGGCTTTCTCCTAATCCGCTCACTTTCCTCACATCCTTTCGCAATTCATTTTTCGCTTCAATGTTATATTCTGATTCTATGATACTGATTTTCTCATCTGCCGTCAACTCATTTGTAAATAATGCACCCAACAGCCCGTGCAGTTTATTTTCCTCTGTATAGGGTGGTAAGTTTTTTGCAAGTCCCAGTAAAATAATGTGTATCAAATCCCCTGCTTTTTCTATTGCAGTCTTCCCCATAAGCTTCTCATTCGTTAAATGCAGATTTTTGTGTTTTGTATACTCCGTTGCATACATTGCTTCATAATTCTGCCGTAACACTGTCCTGCCGTCACGGCTTTTCATTTACCGCGTTGCGCTTCTTTTCGCGCATTAAAATACTGACAATCTCACGCTGTGCTTCTTCGGATATACCTTTTTCCCTGTAATATGTCCGAGCACTCTGTTCCGGCTGTTCCTTTTTCTTTCCGGCTGAGCTTCTTACTATATTGACTTCTTTGGGTGCATCAACCAGCAAATGAATGTTATTTGCCAAACCGCCTGAAAAAATCACACGGACATTTTCACCGATATCAATAAACTCACCCGGTCTTAACGTAAGCTTTACCATACAAACCTCCTTGTTTTTCCGAAGGAAAAATGCTATGTGAGCTTGCTCACATTCTGCCCTAAGCAGGAGCAGAGGTTTTTACCTCCTTGTTTTTATCATTATGTCAATTTGCTTCGTTCAGAAACAAATTGCTTCCCGCAAACGCACCATTTTTTATAAAGATGTTGCATTTTTTTATACTCTTAACAAAGAAACTATTATCCGATAGTTGAATTTTAACTGTAAATATCGTATAATGAACTAACAAAATCTAAGGAGGATTGAATCATGGCATATGTAATTAACGATGACTGCATCAATTGTGGTGCTTGTGCAGCTGGATGTCCTGTAGAAGCTATCTCTGAAGGCGCTTCTCATATGGAAATCAATGCTGATGTATGTGTAGACTGCGGCGCTTGTGCCGGTGTCTGTCCTGTAGGCGCTCCAAACCCACAGTAGACTACATACAACTATTCATTAAACGTGTTTCAAGACACAAAAAAAGAACCGGAAATAAAGGATATTCCTTGTTTCCGGTTCTTTTTTGATATTAAAAATATTTCTTTCATCAGTGTGGAATCTGTTCTTTTGTGAGTAAATCCGCAAAACGGGTCTGTTCCGGTATCCACGCCATTTTTACCGTACCAATCGGACCGTTTCTCTGTTTTGCAATAATAATTTCCGCAATGCCTTTAATGTCTGTATCCTTATTGTAATAATCATCACGGTATAAAAACATAACAACGTCGGCATCCTGCTCAATTGCACCCGATTCACGCAGATCCGAAAGCATCGGACGATGGTCGGGTCTTTGTTCTACCGCACGGCTGAGCTGTGAAAGCGTTACCACCGGCACATCGAGTTCTCTTGCAAGTGCCTTTAATGAACGGGAAATATCCGAAATTTCCTGCTGTCTAGAATCCGTCTTTCCGTTTCCGCTCATTAACTGTAAGTAATCGATGATTACCAGTCCGAGATTATTTTCCATTTTGTACTTTCTGCACTTTGAGCGCAGCTCCGCAATCGAAATACCCGGCGTATCGTCAATAATCAGCTGCGATTTTGCAATGCTGTCGGCGCCTTCAATAAGCTTACCCCAGTCATTGGAATCCAGACGGCCTTTACGGATTTTATCCGCATCAACGGTCGATTCCAGACTGAGCATACGGTTAACAAGCTGTACATTGGACATTTCCAGACTGAATACGGCTGTTGTAATGCCCTGCTTAATCGCCACATTTTCCGCCACATTTAAGACAAATGCTGTCTTACCCATAGACGGACGCGCCGCAACCAGTACAAAATCCGACGGCTGTAAGCCTGATAAATACGTGTCCAGATCTTTAAATCCGGTCGGCACACCGGTAACTGCACCTCTGTTTTTGGCAGCTATGGAAATCTTATCCAGTGCTTCCAATACAACTTTATCAATCGGCATATATTCATGTCCGCCTTTATTTTTTACGAGTTCAAAAATACGTTTCTCCGTATCGGCAAGAATATCTTCTGTACTTTCCTTACCCTCGTAACACGCTGTTGCAATACTGTCATTGACCCGGATAATGTTTCTTAAAATCGCCTTATCCTTTACAATCGTCGCATAATGCCGGATATTGGCAGATGTCGGCACGGCTGCCAGCAGTTCCCTGATAAATTCAAGACTGTAAACCTCAGGCGGTACATCCTTTTCCTTGAGTGCTTCCTGCAAGGTAACAATATCCACCGGTTTTGCCGCATTGTTCATATCAACCATGGCCTGAAACATAATTCCATACTGTCTGTGATAAAAGTCGTCTGCCGAAAGGATTTCGCCTGCACTGATAATCGCCTGCTTGTCCATTAACATTGAACCAATCACAGACTGCTCCGCCTCCAGACTGTTTGGCATAATTCTGGTGATTGCAATATCGTCCATTATTTACTTTCCCCTACTGAAACAGTGAGTTTTGCTGTAACATCTTTGTGAAGCTTTACAGTAATAATATGATTACCCAGTGTCTTAATCGGCTCGTCCAGCTTCATTTTCTTCTTATCAATATCAAGACCCAGCTGCTCTTTTGCAGCGGCAGCAACTTCCTTTGTAGAAATTGTACCAAATGTCTTTCCGCCTTCACCGGTCTTCATGGTCAGACGTACCGGCTTTTCTTCTACCTTTACTGCCAGTTCCTTTGCTGCCTGTAATTCTTCTGCTGCTTCTTTGGCTTCTCTTGCTTTCTGCAATTTTAAATCGTTTAAATTCTTTGGTGTTGCCTCTAAACCTAACTTCTTTGGCAGTACAAAATTTCTTGCATAGCCATCATTAATCTTTACAATCTGACCTTTTTTACCCAATGACTTTACATCTTCTAATAAAATAACTTCCATTTCTATATTTCTCCTTCCGCAAGCATATTATCCAGTGTTTCTTTGATGGTGTCGACCGCCTCTTTAACGGTACAGCCTGTCAGCTGTGCTCCGGCAATGCTCATATGCCCGCCGCCGCCTAATTTTTCCATGACAAGCTGGACATTGACCTCATCAATAGACCTTGCACTGATATAAATTTTTTCATTATATTCTGTAATGACAAATGAGGCTTTAATTCCCGAAATATCCAAAAGCTGGTTTGCCGCTTTTGCACCACCGATTGTCGGGCTTTCCAGTCCTTCGCCATTAAAGATTGCAATTGCAAATGCATCACGGTATACTTCCGCTCTGCTGACCGCATGTGCGACCGCCTTATACTCGTCCATATCATTGCGGAGCATTTTACGCACACGCGTCACATCCGCACCATGCCGTCTTAAAAATGCTGCCGCTTCAAATGTTCTTGGTCCTGACTTGCTATTAAAACCATCCGTATCAATATTAATACCGGCATACAATGCATCAGCTTCAAATGCCTTAATCTTAATGTTATCGTCCACATACTGAATCATTTCCGTAATCATTTCAGAAGCGGAAGAGGCATACGGGTCTACATAAGACAGCACCGCTCCCGTAATCTGGTCACTGGACTGTCTGTGATGATCAAATACAACGATGGTTTTACATTTATCAAGCAGTTCCGGGCATTCCGTAAGCTGCGGCTTATTGACATCGACCACAATTACCACCGTTGCCGCATCCACATACTCCGGTGCTTCCTCTTTTAAAAGGAATAAATCTTCCGGATATTCGTCCTTGCCAATAAAACGTTTCATAAAAGGTTTGACACTGCTTGTAACCTCGTTGATGACGATATGCACATTTTTGCCGAGCTTGCGGCAGATGGTATAAATACCGATTGCCGAACCAAAGGAATCAATATCCGCCAGCTTATGTCCCATAACAAGCACATTGTCCGTTGTATCTAAAATCTGTCTTAACGCATGCGCTTTTACACGCACCTTTACACGGGTATTTTTCTCCATCTGCTGGCTCTTACCACCGTAATATAAAATCTTGTCGCCCTTTTTGACCACTGCCTGATCGCCGCCGCGTCCCAGTGCCAGATCCATTGCGGCTTTTGCCAGATCATAATTTCCCGCATAATTGTCTGCACCCGTTCCAATACCGATACTTAAAGTCAGTGTCATCTCATTGCCGATTTTTACACTTTTAATATCCTCTAAAATGCTGAATTTATCCGCCAGCAGCTTTTCTAAATATTTATACCGGAAAACTGCCAGATACTTATCCTTTTCCAGTTTCCGCACAACTGCCGCTCCGGTTGCAAAATACTTGTTGACACGCTTGTCAATCAGACCGATAAATAACGAACGGCGCACATCATCAATACTCTCTAAGGCTTCTTCATAATTGTCAATATAAATCAGCCCTGCAACAAACTGTTCGTCATTTAACTTTTGAAGATACATATTGACATCGGTTTCATCAAACATATACAGTGCAATAAACGAGTCTTTATCGTCACTTTCCACCAGTCCGACATCCTGTAACAGCATATCGGCGCTAATCCGTTTCATTTCCACACAGTAATCCCGCTCTTCATACGTAATGCGTACTTCTTTCGGCTCTTCTCCTGTCGGGAAAATGTTGGCAGTAATTTCAGGAAAAAGCGTTGATATGTTTTTCTTGAAATCTTTCTTCTTATTAATGCAGGCACACATTGCCTTATTCAGCCACATCACTCTGCCATTGGTATCTAACAGGCAGTATGGCACACTCAGCTCATATAAAAGCTGCCGCTGCACCTGTGAATAATTTGATGAAAAAGCGATAATATCGTGCATAATGCCCGGTTTTAATGCCAGCTGCATATATAAATAAATGGCAATATAAAATACCATAAATACAGACATGACTGTTGCCGCCGGAAAGTCAATAAAATATAAAACTATATTTAACACAATCAGCAGGACAGCAATATAAAACGGCAGCGCAAAAAATACCCGCAGTCTGCCAACCGGTTTAAACGCTTTGGTTCCGTCATTTTTATTAAACATCGCAACTTCTCCAATAACCCTAAAGTGATACTATTATATCATTTCTCGTATTTAAAGTAAACAAAAAAGCCATGATACCTTTCGATATCATGGCTTGTCAATCCACTAATTAATCAATGCTGTATGGCATTAATGCTACGTGTCTTGCTCTCTTAACAGCTACTGTAAGAGCTCTCTGATGCTTTGCACAGTTTCCTGTGATTCTTCTTGGAAGGATTTTTCCTCTTTCAGAAACATACTTCTTTAATAAAGCAACATCTTTATAATCCAGAGCCTTGTTGGCATCTGCACAAAATGCACATACTTTCTTTCTTCTGCGCATTGGTCTTCTTCTCATCTGACCTTCTGGTCTTTCAGACTTCTTTTCTGGCATTTCATTTACCTCCTGTTTTAGTTAAAAGGTAAACCTTCGTCTTCCACTCCATCAGGAATATTCATAAATCCATCTCCGGCTGCCGCACTTGGTTCCGGTCTTGATGGTGTATAGGCAGCACCACTATTTGCTGCTGCTGAAGATTTACTCTCTGCAAATTCCTGTTCTTCAACAACTACATCAGTCGTGTAAACTCTCTGTCCGTCCTTATTCGTATAGCTTCCTGTCTGGATTCTGCCGGTAATGGCAATCTTGGTTCCCTGATGAAGATACTTTTCAGCAAATTCACCCTGTCTGCCAAATGCAACACAGCTGATAAAATCAGCAGTCTGCTCAGCGCCGTCGCTATTGGTTCTAGCACGTCTTCTGTCTACAGCTAATGTATATCTTGCAACTGCCATAGAGCCGTCAGAGTTCTGTGAATAACGAACATCCGGTTCTCTGGTCAGTCTACCCATTAATATCACTTTGTTCATACTTAATCTCCTCTTCTATTCAAAGAGTTGTAAGCCAAACATCAAAATCAATTATTCTCCGTCTTTTACGATTAAGAATCTGATTACATTTTCCATGATACGAATTCTGCTTTCTACTTCAGCAGGGCAAGCTGCATCTGCATCAAACTTAATGAAGCAGTAGAAGCCTTCGCTCATCTTCTGGATTTCGTATGCAAGCTTCTTCTTTTCGCATGTACCCGGGTCAGTAATTGTACCGCCGAAACGAGTGATTAATTCTTTCACCTGTTCAACTGTGGCATTTCTTACTTCCTCATCGACGTTTGCGCTAACAACTAATGCTAATTCATACTTATTCATTCTACGTCGCACCTCCTTCTGGTCTTGTTGGTCCCTCTATTAGAGAGGAACAAGGAATATATATCACAAGATATGATTTTATCATATATCTAAAATGATTTCAAGCCTTTTTTAAATTTTTTGTATTCTTTTCTACAAGCGAGCGTCTGACCATTATTTCATGACCGCAGCCGCAGCATTTCAGCTTAAAATCTGCCCCTACGCGTAAAATTTCCCATTCACTGCTTCCGCAGGGGTGTTTTTTTTTGAGTTGTACAATATCTCCAACCTGATAATCCATATGCACTCCTGTTTATCCAATTTTTGAAAATACCTCACCTAAGGCATCATGAATCAGCAAGTCTGCCCGGTTATCATACGGTGTTTCGGATTTATTGATAAGTACCAGCTTATGTCCGCGGTAATAATCAATCAACCCGGCTGCCGGATAAACCCCCAGCGAAGTGCCGCCTACAATGAGTATGTCGGCTTCCCGGATTAAACGGACTGCCTCTTCAATGTTTTCTTCATCAAGTCCTTCTTCATATAATACGACATCCGGTTTGATTCTTCCGCCGCAGCTGCACTTCGGAACTCCTTCACTTTGTAAAATGGCATCCAGTCCATAAAACTGATGACATCGCTCACAGTAATTGCGCAATACCGAACCGTGTAGTTCAATGACATGACTGCTGCCCGCTTTCTGGTGCAGACCATCAATATTCTGGGTCACAATGCCTTTTAACTTTCCGTCTGCTTCCAGTTTGGCCAGCTTTTTATGCGTTGTGGAAGGCTCTGCCTTTGGAAAAAGCATCTTGTTTTTATAGAAGCGGAAAAATTCTTCCGGTTTCCTCATATAAAAAGAATGACTTAAAATGGTTTCCGGCGGATAGTCATATTTCTGATGATACAGACCGTCCACACTCCGAAAATCCGGAATTCCGCTTTCTGTGGACACGCCTGCGCCGCCAAAAAATACAATATTATCCGATTCTTCCACCCATTTTACAAACTGCTCCATTTTATCATTCATCAATAATCACACCTAACACTGTACATCCGTTTTTGTCAAGTTCTGCTATTCTTGTTTCGGCAGTCAGTTCACTGTACTGTGACTCCTCCAGTATCAGAACGGCTGCATCGCATACACCGGCCGTTCTGCCCTGTTCATCAGACTGCACAACTACAAGATCATACTCCTTTGCGTATTCTTCAAGCACCGTCTTTAAAGCTGTGCCGTCAAAACGCAGGTTTTCAACATTTCCCGTAAACACAACATCCAGTTTTTCACGGTTTGTTACACAGATGATATCTTTGGCAGTACCTTCACCCTGTGTATAATCAAAAATGCCTTTTAAATTTTTGCCAAGCTTATATTTTCCCAAAAAAACTTCCTGACTAAAATCTGCATCGACAAATAATACACGTTTTTCTTTTTCCATAAATGCCGCTGCAAGTTTAAAAGAACTCATGCCGCTGCCGACAACCGCCAGCATATTTCCTTTATCTGCAAGCAGATTTTCCAGTGAATCCGCAGCTTTTGCATAGCTTTCTGCTTCCAGCGGTGTCATTTTTATTAATTTATCAATATTAACACTAAACACTTACAAAACCTGCCTTTACTTTTGAATTCTTGCAATTACCCGGCTGCTGGACTGCTGTCCCACGCGGTATATATCAATTGCGGTTTCTTCCGGTACTTCCGCCACCTTCGCTTTATCCGTTCCGGTTTCTGCTGCAGCGGCTTCGTCTGAAACATCTTCCACGATATCTTCTTCTACAACGTCTTCCTGTATAACATCATCGTCTGAGTCATTATCTTCTACGACATCGCCTTCCAAGATATCACCGTCAAATTCATCATCAGATTCATCATCAGATGTGGCATCTGCAAATACATCTTCCTCTGTATCCGGATGAGTGTCCTCTGACGTTTCTGCCGCTTCCTGTTTTTCTTCCTGCTGTGAAACTTTCATCTGTGAATCCTGTTCCTGTCCGGCTTCTTCCTGCGTAATTGCCGCTTCCTGTAATGCCTTCGCTTCTTCCGGTTCATCTTCGTCTTCTAAAGCATCATCGGCAAACACATCTTCATCTTCTTCCGCATAATCTTCGTCAAAATCTTCTAAAATGTCTTTCATTTCCTGCGGTTCAGAATATTTTTTCTGTGGCTGCGGCTCATGGCTTTGTTTTACATTGTCATCTTCCCGCTTTTCTTCCTCATGCTTTTTATCATCAATAAACTGCTGTGGCTGCGGTGCACGCAAGGCTGCATATTTGCCATAATATTTTTCATATTCAAATTCATCATCTGAATGGTCTTCCGGCTTTTTAAATGCACACAGTATCAGGACAATAATGATTTCAAGCACTGCACAGACTGCTCCGCACGCGCCTGCAATCATCAGCGTATTACGGTATAAATCCGGCTTCACCGGTGTATTCGTAGAGGTTCCTTCTGATAAAATCTGAATGGACTTTACCGGAATAATGCTGGTTGTCTTTAATGCAGTCTTTGCAACCGCATCCACATACTGTTTTGCCGTATTCTGGTCCGGATTGGTACAGGTAATCTCAACGATATTACTGTTTGCCGGTGAAGACACCGTAAGATATGATGCAATATCTTCTGATGTTCCTGCAATTCTTTGCGCTTCCTGAATAACAACATTGCTCTTAAAAACAATGATAAAATCATCTTTGAGTCCGCCATTTACTGCTCTGACAGTTGCTTCATTTTCCTCTCCCGGTACTACATAAAGCTGTGTTGTTGAGGTATACATCGTTGTCAATGTCTTGTCTTCGTAAAAATAACCGCAGACACCGCTGACAATGATGACAAATATTAATATGAGAACACATCTTGCAAACTTTTTCATTTGCCCTTACTCCTTATTATTTGTACAGTTTTTCAGGATACTTTCCTTCTGCAATCAGTTTCTTAATAGACTCTACTACAACCGGCTTATCTTCCTTATATGTAACACCAAACCACTTATCTGTTGTTTCAAGAACAGATACATTGGCTCTGCCGGACTTAATTAACTGGTCTACAATCGTAGGAAGCAGATATTCGCTCTTAATATCGCCTTCCTTTTGCTCTGATAAGAATGTGCGGAAACCGCTTTCAAGTTCGTCTAAGAAATCCGGTGTAAAGCCCCACATATTCATGGATACATGGCTTGCCGGGTCACATGCTGTCTGGTTGCCGTCCTTGTCATCGCATGCTGCACCTGTTGCAGTCTTTACAATGCCACCTGTTTCATTGACACCGATTAAATGTTCATTTTCATCAACAACACAGATTCCTCTTGTAACGGCACCATTATCACTTAATGTATTGCCAAGGATAAATCCTGCCATACAGAAGTCATACTGTTTTTCTGCCTTTTCAGCATGGTCTGATACAAGGAAATCATGAATCAGCTTAAATGCTTCTTTTCCGTAATAATCATCTGCATTAATTACAAGGAACGGCTCATTGACAATACCCTTACATGCAAGAACCGCCTGACCTGTTCCCCATGGCTTTGTTCTGCCTTCCGGTACAGAAAATCCTTCCGGTACATCTGAGAGTTCCTGAAATGCATATTCTACAGGAATGACCTTTGCAATTCTGTCACCGATAACTTCCTTAAATGTTGCAAGTAAATCTTTTCTTGTTACAAAAACTACTTTATTAAATCCTGCTTCAATAGCATCATAAATGGAATAGTCCATGATAATTTCGCCGTTTGGACCCATTGCTTCAAGCTGCTTGATTCCGCCCCCGAATCTGCTTCCCATTCCTGCTGCCATGATGACTAATGTTGTTGATTTCATTTTGTTCATACTCCTTTATCGTATATTATTTTCTTCATTTATTTATTAAAAGCGCTGCTTTCTGCCCTTTAATAAGCTTTATTCTGCGGATTCTTCTTCCGGATAATAATACCACCGGATTGCCGTAATGATACCCTTATCATCAATATCAAATGCAATCTGGGCGAAATCATCCGTCACTGCTGCAATACCGCTCTGATACGGCGGTTCAAAATACGTAAACTCTACAATATACGTTTCAGCTGTTTCAAGTGATGAAGCCCCATTATAATTAATCACGCCATATTCTACCTTGTCTTTTGTCTTGACATTCTCCAATGCATCCATAGTAAAGCTGCCATAAAGCATCTTGCCCATAACCGCAGTCTTATCGTCAGAATAGTAGGTATGATTCATATAGTCGGCATCCCTATAATATCCATCATAAATTTTATCTACGGAATCTCCGACTTTAAGACCTCTTGAAAAAGTATCGTTTTCCCCGACCGAAGCTGCCGCCGTCAAAACATATTTCCCCTTAATTTCCGAAAAAATAAGTGTCAGCTCGTTATACGAATAAATTTTTTCTTTGACGACCTCCGTCTGGGCTGCCGTGCTTTTTTCATTCGCATTATACGATGTGACCGGCTCGCCTAAAATTTTTATCACTTCATCTTCTGTCATCAGATACTCGAGTTTTCCTACTGTTAAATCACTATATGAAAACTTTTTGGCACGGCTTTGTGCCACGGTAGGATATTCCTTTTCCGGTTCGGAAAATTCTTCACCATCTGTTGTAATTACTGCTTCCGTCTTTTTTCCGCACGCAGCCATTCCGGCGGCTAGCAGAACCACTGCCCCAATAGAAGCCATCTTTATCATGAATTTTTTTCTCATATCTTTTACCCTGCTTTGCCTGTCTTAATCCGTGCATGAGCAGGAAAATCTAATTTTCCTGCTCATGAGGGCATTCGCCCTATCATCCGAAAGTCCAAAAAAGAACTTTGTGCGAGCACAGTTCTATTCTATCCTTCCGTACGGCACGACCCATTGTTTATGCATATTATAGCATAAATACATTTTTATGAAAACAGATATTCTCCATAAATGCAAAAAATCTCATAAGCCGAAACTTATGAGATCCTTAGAGAGGCGACAATCAGACTCGAACTGATGATCAGGGAGTTGCAGTCCCACGCCTTACCACTTGGCTATGTCGCCATAGTCTATACTATGCAATTCATTAGTAAAAAATGACTCCAAGGGGATTTGAACCCCTGTTACCGCCGTGAAAGGGCGGTGTCTTAACCGCTTGACCATGGAGCCTTATTTCATAGGGAGAATGGACAAGTAGTCCTACTCATTTATAAAATAAACTCCCCGAGTAGGGCTCGAACCTACAACAACTCGGTTAACAGCCGAGTGCTCTACCATTGAGCTATCGAGGAATATGAAAGAATAAACTGTTCTTTCAAAACTGCACATTAAATATATCATACAGGAACTGCTTTTGCAATACCTTTTTCATCCGATTATCCTTTGGATAACTCTCGTTCTATCCGTTTCTTTTTGCAAACCTAACCTTCTTCGGTTAAGCCCTCGACCTATTAGTATGAATCAGCTCCACATGTCACCACGCTTCCACCTTTCACCTATCTACCTCGTCGTCTTCAAGGGGTCTTACTAGATTACTCTATGGGATATCTCATCTTGAGGGGGGCTTCACGCTTAGATGCCTTCAGCGTTTATCCCGTCCCGACTTGGCTACCCGGCCATGCACTTGGCAGTGCAACCGGTACACCAGAGGTCAGTCCATCCCGGTCCTCTCGTACTAAGGACAGCTCCTCTCAGATATCCTACGCCCACGCCGGATAGGGACCGAACTGTCTCACGACGTTCTGAACCCAGCTCGCGTACCGC